>OBIC01000023.1_pt1 | contig 101485 bp, 103 predicted proteins | sample 1519831 | NCBI WGS metagenome assembly OBIC01 (sample SAMN03019805, study PRJEB22545) | beach sand metagenome | biome: beach; feature: sea beach; material: beach sand | place: USA: Municipal Pensacola Beach, FL | collected 2010-10-20 | depth 40-45 cm m
GCAGCCGCGCGATCTGGATCCCCCCCCCCGGGGGGGGGGGGGGGGGGGCGGGGGGGGGGGGGGGGGGGGGGAGCTGTGCGCCGCGAAAGGCGTGATGCTTCCCCGCTCCAATTCGGATGCCGCCCCTGTGTGGCTTCCCCCCTCCACCCCTTCGGGGCACCTCCCCCGCAAGCGGGGGAGGAATCCTCTCTATCCGAAGACGCCATAAGACACTTAAGGAGATACACCATGGCTCTTAAAATCCGGCTCGCCCGCGGCGGGTCCAAGAAACGTCCGTTCTATCGCGTTGTCGTCGCCGACTCGCGCGCCCCGCGCGATGGCCGCTACATCGACAAGATCGGCACCTATGATCCGCGCCTGCCCAAGGACAGCGAGAACCGCGTCCAGATCGATGCGGAGAAAGCTGCCGAATGGATCGCGAAAGGCGCCAAGCCGACCGACCGCGTCGCCCGCTTCCTGAGCGCGCTGGAAACCGAGGCCGGCAAGGTCTGGGCCTGGGAGCACGGCAACAACCCGACCAAGGGCGAGCCGGGCGTGAAAGCCAAGGAACGCGCCGAGGAAAAGGTCGAGAAGGAAGCAGCCCGCAAGGCGGCTGAGGAAGAGGCGAAAAACGCCCCGGCCGAGGAAGAAGCCCCGGCTGAAGAGGCCGAAGCCGAGGCGGAAACCACCGAATAACACCCTTCTGTTTGATGAACAGAAGCTAAACCGGGCCTGAATGTGGCGATGAAACCGCGTTCAGGCCCGCTCGTTTAGTCTCCAGACCATGATACTGGTAAGGAGACCAAACATGGACCGCAAATGGTTCTCTCGGCTGGCTGCAACTGCAACCGCCGCTTTTGTGTTCGCCGCCCCGGCGCTTGCCGACGGTGACAATAGTGCTGCCCTTGCCGGCGGTATAACCGCTCAATCCTTCACAGCCGGTGGCCCCGCCGCTGATCGCGATCGGGACCGGGATCATCGCGACCGCGACTGGGATCGCGACCATGACGATGATGACTGGCGCGACCGTGACCGCGATCGCGACTGGCGTGATCGCGACGACCGCAACAATAATGGCAACTGGAACCGCGGCTGGGGCAACGGCAATTGGGGCGGCAACAACGGAAACTGGGGCAACAATAATCGCGGTGGCGCGATCACCATCTATGCTGATCCCGGCTTCCGTGGCTCCAACCTCTCCCTGAACGGGGCAGCGCCCAATCTTCGTCGCATCGGCCTGGACGACGCCATTTCCTCGATCCGCGTGCGGCAAGGGAGCTGGCTGGTCTGCACCGACCCGGATTATCGCGGGAACTGCTATATCATCCGGGGCGATACGGCGGCCTTCTCGGGCGGCGGCATCAATGACCGCATCAGCTCGATCCGTCCGGCCAACCAGAACGATTATCGCCGCTATGGCAATAGTAATGGTGGCTGGGGCAACAGCTCCGGCGGATGGGGCAACAATGACGGCAATTGGGGCAATGGCAGCTGGGGCAACCGTGGCGCCGACCTGATCGTCTATGTCGACCCGGATGGGCGCGGCAAGAGCCTGCCGGTCAGCGGCTCGATCCGCTATCTCCGCGATCTCGGCTTCAACGACAATATCTCCTCTATCCAGGTCAATTCCGGCCGCTGGGAGATCTGTTCCGATCCGGACTATCGCGGCCGTTGCCGGACGATTGACCGATCCGTCGGATACACGCTCAATATCGGGCTGAACGACAATATCTCTTCCATCCGCCGTGTGGGGAGATAACCGGAGAGGTTGATTGAGCAAATCTGATCAGAAGGATCTGATTGTCGTGGGCGCCCTGGCGGGCGCCCATGGTGTTCGTGGCGATGTCCGCGTGAAGAGCTTTACCGCCGAGCCCGAGGCCCTGTTCGGCTTCGGGCCGCTGATGGATGAGGCCGGCACTGTGGTGCTAGAGGCGAAAAACGTGCGCCCGGCGAAAGATCATTTCATCGTCACGCCCAAGGCGCCGCTACAGCGCGAGGAATGGGACGCGATGAAAGGCACACGCCTCCATGTCCCCCGCAGCGCCCTGCCCGAGCCGGACGAGGACGAGATCTATATCGACGATCTCGTCGGGCTCGCGGTGGTGGATGTTGAAGGTACGCCGCTCGGCAAGGTGAAGGCCGTGCAGAATTTCGGCGCTGGAGACCTGCTGGAGATCGCCCCGGCCGGTGGCGGCAGCGCAGTCTATATCCCCTTCACCGAGGAGGATGTGCCGGAGGTAGATCTGGGAGCAGGGCGTGTCGTGGTGGCCAGTTGGGAGCTGTGGACGGGTGGGGATGAAGAAGAGCCGGAACCGGCTTCCTGAGTTGCGAGTACTCCCTCTCAATCCGCCAATCCCCGCGCCAGCGGGGATCCATCGACCATCATCTCAACAGGAAATTCACGAGCTCCACGGCTGGCCCACGGATTCCTGCTTTCGCAGGAATTCGCAGGTTGGGAGGGCGGCTTGTAATTCTTGGACCTGTACTTCTCCGCAATAAAAAGCCCGGCTATCCAGCCGGGCCTTTCTTTTATGCGAACAATGTCTGAGCCCTAGTAAGGCCCACCTGTGCCTTCCGGCTCGAGCCGGGCCTGTGCGGCTGCCGTATTCGCGAGCCTCGCCAGGTTGATGAATTCCGCGCGATAACCAAACTCATCCGGGCCTTTCGAAGCCTGCGCCAGTTCGATCACCTGATCGAAGCCCCAGTCATCAGCGGTGTAGGGGTCCCCGCGCAGGAGCTGGCCATAGCCGGCCACTGCCGTGGCAAACTGCGCCCATTGGGGGCTGTCGGCGATGCTGTCATGACGATCAGCGACCGTGATCGGGCGCGTCACCAACTCGCTTTCCTCCGCGCCGGGCGCCTTCTGGCGCAGTTTCAGATAGGCATACTCGTTCATCCGCGCCGCTTCGCTCGCCGGGTCGGGCGAGGGATTGTAGCGGCTGTCATCGATCAGGCGGGCATCGGAGTCGGTGCGGGTGATCTCATAGATCGCCGTCACCGAAGTGCCCGCACCGATATCGCCGGCATCGACCGCATCATTGTTGAAATCCTCGCGGTTCAGCATGCGGGTTTCATAGCCGATCAGGCGATACTCGGCGACGACCGCCGGGTTGAACTCGACCTGGATCTTCACATCGTCGGCGATGGGGAAGAGATTGCCGGTGAGATCGTCGCTGAGCAGCTTGCGCGCCTCGTTCAGTGTGTCGACATAGGCCGCCGTGCCGTTGCCGGTCTGGGCGATCTTCTGCATCAGGGCGTCGTTATAGTTGCCCCGGCCAAAGCCCATCACAGAGAGATAGATGCCGGTCTCGCGCTTGCGGGAGACGAAATCCTCAAGCCGTTCCGGATCATTGATGCCGACATTGAAGTCGCCATCGGTGAGCAGCATGACGCGGTTCACGCCATCCTCGTTGAAGTTCTGCTCGGCCAGCGAATAGGCAAGACGCAGGCCCTCGCCGCCCGCCGTGGAGCCGCCGGCGGAGAGGTTCTCGAATGCCGCGAGGATCTTGCCCTTGTTGGCCTCGGTAGCCGTTGTCGGCTCAAGCACCTGTCCGGCCGCGCCGGCATAGACGGCGATGGAGATCGTGTCCTGGTTGGTCATCTGGTCGACCAGCATGGCCAGCGCCTTCTTGGCCAGCGGGAGCTTGTTGTCGGCGCCCATGGAACCGGAGACATCCACAAGGAGGGTAAGGTTCAGCGGGGGGCGCTCGTCGGGCTCGATATCATAGCCCTGAATGCCGATCTGCATCAGCTCGCGGCCCTCGGCCCAGGGACTGGGGGCGATGTTCACATTCATGGAGAACGGGTTCTCCGGGCCGTCCGGCATCGGATAGGTATAGTCGAAATAGTTGATCAGCTCCTCGATGCGCACGGCATCCTTGGGCGGCAGCGTGCCTTCATTGAGGTAGGAGCGCACGACACCATAGCTCGCCGTGTCGACATCGATGGAGAAAGTGGAGACCGGCTCTTCCGAGACCAGTTTCACCGGATTGATCTCGACATCCTCATAGCGCTCACGGTCGACATCGCCCGGCATGGGCTGCGGCGCGGTCTGGGGCGGCGTCAGGCCGCCCGCGACAGAGCCAGCGGGCGGCGCCATGACCGGCGAAGGCATCGCGGCCCTCATATCTGCCTGAGGCTCAGGAGACGGTGGGGGCGGGGGCGGCGGCGGCGGAGCCTCGGCATCGGTGACTTCCGGCGCTTCGGCCGGCACCGGGTCGCCGGCCTGTTCGCAGGCGGCGAGAACCGCGATTGCGGCCACGCTGGCCAGCAGAAGATGGTGTTTCCTGATCATGTTGAGTCCCTCCGATCACTGGATTGCGGCCACTCAGCCTGTCCAATCTGTCATCTTTGGGGCAGCCCGGTGCCGGTTATGAGGTGATGCAGAAGGATGCGGAGCCGGGCTAGCCGCCAATCATCTGGGCTTCATACCACCGTTCCAGGTCGCGCTCGACCTGGGCCAGCGGACGCGGGCCACCAGCCAGCAGGGTGTAGTGGAACGCCGCCAGGTCGAAATCCGGGCCGATCACGGCCTCGGCCCGCGCGCGTATTGCCTCGATCAGCAGCGCCCCGCCAGTATAGGACGAGGCTTGCCCGGGCCAGACCACCAGCCGGTTGATCTCGCTCTCGGCCGCGGGGCGCGGCATGCCGGTTGTCTCCACAAGATAGTCGACCGCCTCCTCACGGCTCCAGCGCATATGATGGAGGCCGGTATCGGCCACCATGCGCGCGGCGCTGAAAAGCTGGCTCTGCAGGATGCCGATCCGCGCCAGCCGGTCATCGGCGAACGGGCCGGTTTCCAGCGCCAGCGTCTCGGCATAGGTCGCCCAGCCCTCGCCATAGCCTGTCACCCACATCAGCTGGCGGATCAGCGGCAGGCCGGCCACTTCCATGGCAAAGCTCGCCTCGATGTGGTGGCCGGGAATGGTCTCGTGCACCACCAGCGCCGGGATTCGATAGCGCGGCAGGCGGGCGGTATCGGTGGGGTTGATCAGGAAAAGGCCCGGCGCGCTGCCATCGGGGGCGGGCGGGACATAGAGCGCGAGCGCGGCGAGATGCTCGCCCGGCCCGGCGAGAGCGGCGCGCACCGGCAGGTCGGGCGTGCGGGCCACAACCGTCGTCAGGTCGCGGCGGGCAAGACCAAGGACGCGCTCGATCTCTCCGAGCAGGGCCATGCGCCCTTCCAGTGTCGGTTCGAACATCTGGTCCTCGCGCGCCGACAGCGCGCTCAGCCGCTCGGCCACGCTCGGCGGCGGGGGCGCGTCTTCAGATTCCGGCTGTGGCGCTGGGCGGACCGCAACGGCAACGGGCTCTTCCGCAGCAGCCTCCTCGGCCTCCAGTGCATTCAGCTCGGCGGCGATCTGCGCGGTCAGCGCCTCGACCTCGGCCCGGCCCTCGCGGTGTAGCGCTTCTGCGTCGACATCGGGATGGACATGCATGGCCAGTACGGCGTCGTAATAAGCGTCGCCATCGGGCAAGCTCCATACGCCCGGCACATCGCTGGCAATCTCCTGCAGCGCCTCCAACGTCTCGCCGAGCCTCTGATAGGCTGGGCGCACGCGCAGGCGCATGGCGGTCAGCGCATCGGTGCGGATCGACTGGAGCACGCCGCGATCTTCCCCGCTGAGTCCTGAAAGCTGGTTTTCCAGCGTGATGATCAGCCGGTCCTGCTCGACCGGCACGGCCAGTTCGCGGGACAGGCGCGCGGACATCGCCTCCAGGATAAAGCGCGGCGGGATCACGCCGGCCTCGGCATCGGCCAGCATGCGCAGGCGGCCATCGTCAACCGCATTTCCCAGCGCGACCAGGCGCGAGACATAGGCCTCGGCATCGGCGCGGCTCTCCACCCGCTGCTTGCGTACGAGGAGATCGGGCAGGTCGATCCAGACGCCCGAGCGGTGATCCATCACATAAGGATAAGCATCGCCCAGCTCGACCCGGCCATGACCGAACTCGCCGATCCGCACGGCGTGGTCATACGCCCGCAAAACCACTTCCTGATGGCCGCGCAGGGCGCTGCCTTCCGGGGCCAGCGGCAGGGCCTCCAGGAAACGCAGTACCTCGATACGGCGCAGGCGCAGGCGCTCGAACGCGGCCTGGGACTTGTCGCCGAACACGGCATTCTCCTGCCCGTCGATCTGGCCGGGCGGCAGGCCCAGCCGGGTGACAAGTTCGGGCTCGGCGCTAAGCTCCATCACGGCCAATGTATCAAAAAGTTCACTCGACTGGCGTGCAACCTGCCGGGAGGGTTGGCCGCTATCGCGCGGAGCACACGCTGCCGGCAACAAAAGCCCCATCAGGGCAACGAGAAGAACCACTGGCAGGGATCGGCAGGATCGAGACATGAGCGAGAAGGTGGTGTGGTCCGCATGCAAGGTAAAGCCGGTTTAGCGCAGTAACCGCAGGCGAGGCTGTTGTGAGCCTTGTTCTTATCGGTTAAGCGTCCGCCGCACGAGACGAGGAGCAGATCCGTGGATAATAACCCCAATTCCCCCCAAGGCTTGGCTGGCGGCCCCATGAATCCAGGCCAACCTGCAGGCAACCCCGGCGCTCCGGCCGGCGGCGCCCAGCTCACCGGTAGCGTACTGTTCTACAAGAAACCCGAACCGCTCTCACCCGAGGCCCATGGCAATCTCGGCGTGAAGCAGATCGACCAGCCCTTCGGCTTCCTGCGCGAGGCCCATGCCGTCCCGGTGACCGTCACCGAATTTGGCATGGCGGCCGGCGCCTATCCGGTGATCTTCGTCGGCGAGGAGCGCGTGCCGGTTGCCGTCATGGGCGTGCGCCAGGGCCAGAATCTCTTCGTGAAGGGAAACGGCATGATCGAGGAGGATTACTATATCCCGGCCTTCGTGCGCCGTTATCCCTTCGTCTTCGCGGCCGACAACAATTCCGACCGCCTGCTGCTGTGCGTCGACCGCGAAGCGCCGATGGTGTCCGACAGCCCGGAAATCGCTTTCTTCGAGAACGGCCAGCCGTCGAAATTCACCAATGACGCCATCGAGTTCTGCAAGGAATTCGAGCGTCAGCGCCGTGCGACCTCGGAATTCGCCGACATCCTGAAGAAGTTCGACCTGTTCGAGCAGAAATCGGTGGCCTTCCAGCCGCGCGACCCGCAAGGCAACCCGGTAGGCCAGCAACAGAAGATTGCCGACTACTGGGCAGTTTCCGAAGAGAAGCTGAACGCCCTGCCGGCCGAACAGTTCATGGAGCTGAAGAACAACGGCGCCGTCGGCGCGATCTATGCCCACCTGATCTCGCTGCTGAACTGGTCGCGCATCATCCAGCGCGCCGTCCGTGCCAACGAGCCGGCCCAGGCCTGAGCGCCCGGCACGTGACCGAAAACTTGCGAAGGGCGGCCCGCTGAGGCCGCCCTTTTGCATACCGGCCGGGACTCAAGATTTCGCGAGGCCGGTTGCACTCGCGGCCCTTTGGCTCATATCCCGGCGAGCGGGATTGAATAAGGTAGGCCCCATGATGCGTTTCCTGGCCCTGGCTCTTGTGGCGCTGTGTGCAGCCTTGGCTGCGCGTGCCGAGCCCTATGATGCCGGCCATGCGCGTGTGGAGCTGATCTCCGAGCGCCAGGTCGCCCTGCCCGGGGAGACCATCTATCTCGCCCTCGACAAGACGCTGGACCCGAACTGGCATGTCTACTGGCGCAATGCCGGGGATGCCGGTCTACCGCCCGAGATCTTCTGGGAGGAAGGCCCGCTGGGCGAATCCACCAGCGGAGACCAGTTTGTCTGGCCTCTGCCGGAACTGCTGCCCGTGGTCGAAAACGAGATCATGGATTACGGCTATAGCGAAGCGCTGACCCTGCCTTTCGAAGTCACCATCCCCGAAGACGCCGTCGGCTCTGTCCGCTTTGTCGGCGAGGCCGACTATCTGATCTGCGACGATATCTGCATTCCTGAAACCGCGCCGGTCTCGCTCACCATATTCATCGGCGAGACCCAGGAACCCAATGTCGCCCATGCCGAGAAGATCGCCGCTGCCCTCGCCTCAGCACCCGTCCCGTTCGAGGGCGAAAGCGCAGCGGTAGTGGATGGCGATGCGCTGGCGCTGCACCTCGTCCCGGCCGATGCCGCCACGCTGGACGGGAACGCGATCCGTTTTTTCCCGTACAATAACGAGATCTTCCACGCCCGCGCCCAGACGCAAAGTGTGGGTGAGCGCGGCGCGCGCCTCGCTTTGCCATACGACCCACGCGAGACGCTGGGTGAAACACTCGACGGGGTCATCGCTATCACCGCGCCGGACGGCACACGCACAGGCTATATCGTCCGCGCCGCAATCACCGACACGCCACTGGCGGGCACCACCGGGCGCGCCTTCACGCCGGCAGCGCCCGGCGGCGGGGTGAACCTGATCCTGCTGGCCGGGCTCGCCCTGCTCGGCGGGTTGGTCCTGAACCTCATGCCCTGCGTCCTGCCCGTGCTCACCATCAAGGCGATGGGCATGGTCTCTGCCGCCAGCAAGGGCGAGGACACCGCTCTCAGGGAACACGGGATCTGGTACACGGCCGGGGTGATGATCTCCTTCGCCGCGCTGGCCGCGGCCTTTGTCGCGCTACGCAGTGTCGGTGAGTTCTGGGCGCTTGGATCGCTGCTCCAATATCCTGTGGTCGTCGCTGTGCTGGCACTCGCCGCCTTCCTTCTTGGCCTGTGGCTGCTGGGTGTGTTCGAGGCCGGTGGCTCGTTGCAGAATCTAGGCTCCAGCTTTGCCGGGCGCAGCGGCGCCATCGGTGCTTTCGCGACCGGAGCCCTGGCCGCAACCGCCGGCGCGCCCTGTGTCGGGCCGTTTGTCGGAGCCTCCCTTGGCGCGGTACTGGAGCGTCCGGCCCCGGAAGTCTTCTTCATCTATCTCATGCTCGGCTTCGGCATGGCCCTGCCTTTCCTGATCCTCAGCTTCGTTCCGGGCCTGGCGGGCTACCTGCCCAGGCCCGGCGCCTGGATGGAGCGAGTGAAGCAGTTCTTTGCCTTCCCGATGTTCCTCTCGGCAGCTGCCCTGCTCTTCGTGCTCGGCGACCAGGCCGGCACCGGTGCGGTGGCCTGGCTCGTCATGGGGGCGGCGCTGCTCGCCTTCGGGATCTGGCTGGTGAAAATCGCCGGCGGGCGCCTTCGCCCGATGGGTCTCGCACTTGGCGCGCTCGCCATACTCGGCGGCTTCGCCCTGCCCATCGCCACGGCGAAGACCCTGGACCCCAGCCAGACGGGCTCCACCGCCTATGCCGCCAAGTACGAGACCGAGCCCTGGAGCCCGCAGCGTGTCGCTGATCTCACCGCCGAAGGGCGCGGCGTCTTCGTCGATTTCACCGCCACCTGGTGCATGATCTGCCAGGCCAACAAACGCACCACGCTGACCCAGCCGGATGTGCTGGCAGCCATGGACGCGGCCAACATCACCTTCCTGGTGGCCGATTTCACGAACAAGGACCCGGCCATTGCCGAGGAACTGCAACTGCGCGGGCGCCCCGGCGTGCCGATGTACCTGCTATACGCACCCGGCGCGGCCGACCCGGTCCTGATGCCCCAGACCCTCAGCCCGGCCCTGATGAAACGTGAAATCGCCGCAGCGGTGGGAGATTAACCGGAACCATCCAATATGGCATGGTGTTGATCGCGGGCTGGGACGGATGAGAAGGACGAGCGCGATGAAGATGAACAAGCAGAACTTCTTCCTGATCGGCGGCATGGCCACCGCGATCTGCCTCACGGTCGGCGCCATGATCGCCACCACCGCGGAAGGCGAGACGCCGGACCTCGTCTCCGGCACCCAGGCACCGAACTTCACCGGCATCACCTCGACGGGCGAAACCGTCTCGCTGTCGGATTATGCCGGCCAGACCGTGGTGCTGGAATGGACCAATCATGACTGTCCCTTTGTCGGCAAGCACTACGATGCCGAGTACACCAACATGCAGTCCCAGCAGCTCGCGGCCGATGAGGACGGCATGGTCTGGCTGACCATCATCTCGTCTGCACCGGGCAAGCAGGGCCATGTCACCCCCGCCGTGGCGAACCAGCTCACCGAACAGCGCGGCGCGGCGCCCGATCATGTGATCCTGGATGAGACCGGCGAAATCGGCCATCTCTACGCCGCCAAGGCCACCCCGCACATGTATGTCATCGAGCCGGACGGCACGCTTGCCTATCAGGGCGCGATCGATTCCATCCCGTCTGCACGCACTCGCGACATTCCAACGGCAACGCAGTATGTCACCGCCGCGCTGGACGCGCTGGAAGCCGGCGAAGAGCCGGAAGAAACGACGACCAAGGCCTACGGCTGCTCGGTCAAGTACTGAAGCGCGGCCTGCGGATTTGCAGGACAGCTGGCCGGGGCGGAGCCTTCCGCGCCGTCTGAGCCTGCATCGGTGTAAGATGCCGCCAGTGCCAGGTTTTCCGCATCATAGAACAGGGTCGTGAGGCGGCGCAGTGCGGCATCGCGTGCACCGGGTGTCTCCAGCTGGCCGAGCTGCAGTTCGGCCTCGTCGGCCATGCCGCGAAAGATGCAGCCGAGATCGTGCGGGCGGGCCGTCGCATCGATCCAGGCGCCGAGCCGATCGGCGGCCACCGCAAAGCGGGCCAGATCATCCTCATAGCGCGCGGGCAGCGCCGCCCCCTGCAGGCCAGCCACCGTATCCTGATACATCAGGCCGGCCTTCGCGCCCCAGTCTCGGGCGAGATCAGCCTCGTCGGCCTGGGCGGCGGGAAGGGCGAGTGCGAGGCACAGGACAAGGCCGAGGGGTTTCAGCATGGGACGTCTCCGGAATTCTCCCATCAGGCGAAGCAAGCCCCGTGCCGTTCGCCTGAATCGGAACCGCCAACTTGACGCGGCGCGGCCGGCGGCATATCCCGCGTCCATGAACACGCAACAGCACCATCACCACCAACACAGCTGACGCGCCTTCCCCGAGGCGCGACCGCTTAAGGCGTGCCTTGCGAAAGTTCTCCCCCGGACATCTCAAAGCATTGCACGCCTGCCAGGACCCGTGCCGGGTCGTCTAAGGGCAGGACAGCCGGTTTTGGACCGGCCAATGCTGGTTCGAATCCAGCCCCGGCATCCAGACTTCACACCCCCCGGTGCATCGTCTATGCGGTGCCCGAGTTCTAAAAAGGCCGATGCCATGACCGACACGCCGAAGACCGGCAAGGACCTCGCCCGCAAGCCGCGCGGCTTTCCGGACCGGAGAGAGGCGCTGCTGCGCGCCGAAGCCGAGATCATTACGCGTGTCACAGAGGTGTATGCGCGTTGGGGCTTTGAGGCGCTCGATACCGGCGCCTTCGAATATGTCGACGCGCTCGGCAAGTTCCTGCCCGACACCGACCGTCCGAATGAGGGCGTCTTTGCCCTCACCGACGATGACGAGCAGTGGATCGCCCTGCGCTATGATCTCACCGCGCCGCTCGCACGGTTTGCCGCGGAAAACTGGCAGACCCTCGCCAAGCCCTTCCGCCGCTATGCCGCCGGCCCGGTCTGGCGCAATGAAAAGCCGGGTCCGGGCCGTTTCCGCCAGTTCACCCAATGTGATGCCGACACGGTCGGCGCCCCAGGCGCCCATGCCGATGCGGAGATGATCGCCATGGCGGCCGAAGCCATGCGCGCGGCCGGTGCGAGGCCCGGCGAGTTCGTGGTACGGGTCAACACGCGCCGCCTGCTCGATGGCGTGCTGTCAGAGGCCGGCGTGAGCGATACCGGCGCCCGGCTCACCGTGCTGCGCGCGCTCGACAAGCTCGACCGGCTCGGTCTTGAAGGTGTGGAAGCCCTGCTCGGCGAGGGCCGGCTGGATGAGAGCGGCGACTTCACAAAGGGGGCGGGGCTCGATGCCGGCGCCCGTGCGCGTCTTCTCGCCTTTGCCGAGGCTGGCGCGAAAACGCGCGCGGAAACGCTCGCCAATCTGGAAAAGGCCGCTGGTGACAGCGAGGCCGGCAAGGCAGGCCTGGATGAGCTCACGGCCATTGCTACGGGCCTTGCCGCCTTCGGCGTGCCGGAAAGCGATGTGCTGATCGACCCGACCGTGGTGCGCGGGCTGGAATACTATACCGGCGCGGTCTTCGAAGCCGAGCTGCTCACCGAGACCAGGGACGAAGACGGCAATCCGGTCCGCATCGGCTCGGTCGGCGGCGGCGGGCGTTATGACGATCTCATCGCCCGCTTTACCAGCCAGTCCGTGCCGGCCACCGGCTTCAGTGTGGGCGTGAGCCGCCTCGTCACCGCCTTCGCCCTGCAGGACGATCTTACCACCCGCACCGGGCCCATCGTGGTGCTCAACCTCAACCGCGAGGACCCGAGCGAAGCCCTGAAACTCGCCAGTGAACTGCGCGCCGCAGGCCTGCGCGCCGAGCCCTATATGGGTGGCTCGGGCATGCGTCCGCAGATGAAATATGCCGACCGGCGCGGCGCGCCCGCCGTGGTGATCCTCGGCGAGGACGAGATCGCCAAGGGCGTCGTCACCATCAAGGACCTGAAAGCCGGCGCCGCCGAGGCCGCCGCGATCCAGTCGAACGAGGAATATCGCGCCGCCCGCCCCGGCCAGTTCGAGGCCCCCCGCGCGGACATGGTCGCCCGGCTGAAAGAGATCGTGGAGGCGACCGAGTGAGCCCGCTCGAGGTCTTCGAAAAACTCGGCGGCGAGTTTGTCGACCCGCCCATCGTGATGCCGGCGGCCCAGCCGCTGGAGCTGTCGGGCGAGGCCGTCCGTGCGCGCCTGTGCGTGTTTACCAGCGCGGCCGGCGAAGAATGCGCGCTAAGGCCGGATCTAACCCTGCCGCTCGCCACCGCTCAGGCAGCAAACGGCAATGGCGGGGAAAGCATCAAGCGCTATGCCGGCCGAGCCTTTCGCCTGCCCACCGTGCCCGGCGACCCGGTGGAGTTCACACAAGTGGGCTTTGAGCGCTATGGCGCGCCGTCCACGCCGGATGTGGATGCGGAAAGCTTCGCACTGGTCTGTGAGGCGGCCACGGCGGGCGGGGTGACCGAGAAAGAGGTGCGCATGGGTGACCTCGCTGTCTTTCCGGCCTTTGTCGATGCGCTCGGCCTCGCCGCAGGTCTCGCCGATGCGCTCAAGCGCGCCTTCCGCCAGGCCGGCGGGGTTTCGGCGCTGCTCTCGGGCGAACGCAGGCCACCCGCGACAGGGCTCGCCTCGCGCCTGAAAGGCGCCAGCCTTGCCGAAGCGCGCGACATAGTCGCCGATATCTTCGCCCTGTCGGGTACGCAGATGCAGGGTGCGCGCACGCTGGAGGAGATCGTCGAGGGGCTTATGGCCCAGGCGAGCGACGCGGAAGCCGAAAGCGAGGAAGCCCCCGCCCTCGCCCGCCAGACGCTGGAGGCGGTGATGGCTGTCGACTGCGCACCGGACAATGCTGCCGATGCCCTGCTGGCAATCGCGCGCCAGGCCGGGCTCTCCGGCGTCGACCCGGTGCTCGACCAGCTGAGCCAGCGTGTGGCGCGCATGCGCGAGCTCGCACCGGACGGGCTGACGAGTGCGCGTTTCGGCACGCCCTTCGGGCGGCGCTTCAACTATTATGACGGCTTCGTCTTCGAGATGATCGCACCGGGCGGGGACCTGCGCCGGCCGATTGGCGCGGGCGGGCGCTATGACGGCCTGATCCGCGATCTCAGCGGCGGCAAGGTGGACATGACCGCCATTGGCGGCGTGGTACGCCCCGATCGCCTCGCAGCAGCCGTGGAGGTTCGACAATCATGACCCGGCTCACACTTGCCATCCCGTCCAAGGGCCGCCTCAAGGACCAGGCCGAGGCCTGGCTTTCCGATTGCGGCTTCAAGCTCCGCCAGATCGGCGGGGAACGCGGCTATCAGGCCGAGATCTCAGGTCTTCCGGATACGGACGTTCTGCTTCTCTCGGCGCGCGAGATCGCCGAAGGGCTGCTCAGTGGACGGTTGCATATGGGTGTAACGGGCGAGGACCTGCTCAACGACCTGTCGGGCAATCTCTATGCTGAAGCCCATGTCGTGCGCCGGCTCGGCTTCGGCGGGGCCAATATGGTGGTCGCCGTCCCGGACGCCTGGATCGACGTTTCGACCATGGCCGATCTCGACGCGGCCGGTGCGCTCTACCGCCAGAAACATGGCCGGCGCCTGCGCGTGGCGACGAAATATCTTGCTTCGACGCGCAGATTCTTCGCCGCGCGCTCTGTCGGGGAGTATCGGCTGGTAGAAAGCGCCGGCGCGACAGAGGCCGCGCCCGCCTCCGGCACCGCCGATCTCATCGTTGACATCACCACCACCGGGGCGACCCTGAAGGCCAACGGGCTGAAGATCCTGTCCGATGGGCTGATCCTGAAAAGCCAGGCTGCATTGACTGCCTCGCTGGGCGCGGACTGGAGCGAATCGGCGCGCGCGGCATTGGCCCGTTTGCTGGCCAGTGTGGAAGCTCGTGCAGCAGCTGAATCCGTGGTGAAGTTGACCGCTCACGGAGCGATTTCGGATGATACCGCTATCAATCTCGGACTTGTTGACGTGAGGGGACCTGTTGCGTTTTGTGCAAAAAACACAGCAGCTTATGCCGCGGAACGGCTCTGCACCGAAGGGTTTGGCCCCGTCAGCATAGAGAAAATCGACTTTCTCTTCCGTGCAGAAACCGAAGCCCTTCAACAACTGCTCAAAAAGATTTAAGAAACTGCGTTGACATGCCGCGTTTTTGACGTTTTTCTGACGCTGCAGGTTCTGGGAGGAAACGCTGCGAGTGTGAGAGGCGCGGAGGCCGCAAGGCTGCCCGCGCCTTTCTTTTTTGCCGACATATCGACAGCAGCCATGCTACAAAGAAAGAGGCCGCCCCGAAAGGCGGCCCAAGGTATTAGCAGTTTGGAAGTCCATCAGCCGGGCCCACCGAAGGAGGCTCAGGGGTGAGGTAGGGGCGTTGCAGTTCCACCGACAGACCCAGCTGACTTACTGATAAACAATATGTATTTATCGCTAAACGTCAAGTCCCTCTTATCGTTTTTCGATTAAGTTCCTGTCATCTTTGTTATCTTCGCGACCGAACGGGACGGCTTGACTCCGCCCCTGCCTCTGGCACACCGGTGCGCTGTTCCACCCCTGAAGGAGCCCGTAAAGTGAGCGATCCGCGCCAGCACATCATGCCCGTCTACAATCCGCCGGAAGAAACCTTCGTGCGAGGCGAGGGCGCGCGCCTCTTCACCGAGGACGGCACGGCCTATCTCGACTTCATCGCCGGCATCGCCGTCACCGCACTCGGCCATGCCCATCCGGCCCTGGTCGAGGCGCTGAAAACCCAGGCCGAAAAACTCTGGCACACCTCCAACATGTTCCGTGTACCGGCGGGAGAGGAACTGTCGCGAAAGATTTGTGAGCGGACATTTGCAGACCGGGTCTTCTTCACCAATTCCGGCACCGAGGCCGTCGAGTGCGCGATCAAGACTGCGCGCAAGTTCCATTGGGCCAATGGCCGGGAAGACCGCTACGAGATCGTCACCTTCACCGGCGCTTTTCACGGTCGCTCGCTCGGCGCGATCAATGCCGGCGGCAATCCGAAATACCTGGAAGGTTTCGGCCCGCCTCTGCCCGGCTTCACCCAGATCGAGTGGGGCGACAAGGACGCCCTCGACAAGGCCGTCACCGACAAGACCGCCGCGGTTTTCATCGAGCCGGTCCAGGGCGAGGGCGGCGTGCGCGCCCTGCCCGAGGAAGACCTCACCGCCCTGCGCAAGCTGTGCACCGAGCGTGGCGCCCTGCTCATCTATGACGAGGTCCAGTGCGGCATGGGCCGAACCGGCAAGCTCTTCGCCCATGAATGGGCCGAGAATGCCGAGCCCGACATCATGTGCATCGCCAAGGGCGTCGGCAGCGGCTTCCCCTTCGGCGCGTGCCTCACCACCGAGGAAACCGGCGTTGTCATGCAGCCCGGCTCACACGGCTCGACCTATGGCGGCAACCCGCTCGCCATGGCGGTCGGCAATGCGGTCTGGGACATCATCTCCGACGAGGAGTTTCTCGCCCAGGTGCGCCGGGTCTCCGGCACGCTGGCCCAGTCGCTCGCGGGTATTGCAGAAAGCCATCCCGATGTCTGCGAGGGGGTCACCGGCAAGGGCCTGCTCACCGGGCTGAAGATGAAGGAGGCGCCCAAGCCGCTGCAAGGCCACTGCCGCGACCGTGGCCTGCTCGTCGGTGTGGCGGGAAACAACGTGCTGCGCCTCGCCCCGCCACTGATCATCACCGACGAGGATGTGCGCACGGCGACCTCGACCATCGACGCGGCGATCGGCGACTGGAAGTCGGCCTGACGGCCGCGCGACCATGTGGGTGAAGCCCCTGCTGCTGGCCCTCCTGGCCGGGCTTGGTGTCTTCGCCCTCGCCGTGCTGACCAAGACCGCGCGCCATGATCGCGACTGGCAGCCCCATCTCGCCCGCACGCCGGGCGTGGATGTGGATGGCCCGGTCTGGCAGGTCTCGCCCATCCGCGACTGGACCTATACCGCCGAAGGTCCGGACGAGACCCGCTGGCTCGCTTCCAGACGCATGGATACCGAACGCGTGGCACGGGTCTGGCTGGTACTCGAGCCCCATCCCGGCATCCCCGCCATGGCGCATACGCTGGTTCTGTTCGAATTCGACACTGGCGACCTCATTGGGCTCACCATCGAGGCGCGCAAGGAATCGCATGAAAAATTCGCCCCCCTGCGCGGGGCGTTGAACCGGTTCGAGCTCATTTATGTCTGGGCGACCCCGCGCGACCTGCTCACCCGCCGCGCGGTCATGCTCGGCCATGAGCTGGAACTTTACCCGCTGGATCTCACTCGCGCGCAGGCCCGCGCCTTCCTCACATCCGTGCTGGAACGCACCGCCGAGATCGAAGTGAAGGCGCGCTTCTACAACACCGCGACCAGCAACTGCACAAATGAACTGGCCAAGGCCGCGGGCCTCTCCTGGGACCTGGCCTTCATCTTCACAGGCGGCGCGGCAAGAGCCCTCCACAAGCGCGGAATCATCGCCGGGGACGACTTCGAATCTGCCCAGTCTGCAGCACACATGGCCGGCTGGGTGCGAGAGAACGCCAATCTGCCGCACACTGTATTTGATTGCTCACTGCTTGCGCGTGTTGCGACCCCTACAGTTATGCCGTTTTGTAAATCGACAGATTCGCAGTAGCGATCTGTTCTAGGGCTCGCAAATGATCGCGACCCGGACGGTAATCGGGGACCAGTCCCGTCAGGAGAAGACCCATGTCAAAACGCGATGAACTCATCGAGAAATATGCCAAGGCCTTGAAGGACAAGGCAGGCGTCACTGTGGATATGGACCTTTTGAAGAAGGTCACGATTGGCTGCGGGCCGTCCATCTACAACGCAGACAGTTCCACGATTTCGGTCAAGGATCCGGCGGAGATGGAGCGCGTGAAGAAGAACTTCCTCATCAAGAAGCTCGGCCTCAAGGATGGCCCGAAACTGGATGAGGGCCTGACCGCCGTGATCGAACAGTATGGCAAGTCCGACCGCAACAAGTACCGCGCGGCGATCTACTATCTGCTCGTCCTGCACTTCAAGAAGAAGAGCGTCTACGCTTAAGGCGCCCTGCCTAGCGCAGAAAATGACTGTCGCCCGGGCCCCAGCGTCCGGGCGACTTGTTTTTGGCTCTTGATCTGGCGGGCCGGGCCGGCCTATCACGCCGCCATTCCCAAGACCGCTGCGCCCGCGTTCGATCCGCGGGGCCGGCGAGACAGAAAGGCATTCCCAATGGCGCGGCAACGCAAACGCAAGGGCGATCCGGTCCATGGCTGGCTTGTGCTCGACAAGCCGGTCGATCTCACCTCCACCCAGGCCGTCGGCATCGTGAAACGCCTGTTCAACGCCCAGAAGGCCGGACATGGCGGGACCCTCGACCCGCTCGCCTCCGGCATCCTGCCGATCGCGCTCGGCGAGGCGACCAAGACCAGCCAGTGGGCGATGGATTCGGAAAAGGAATACCTCTTCACAATCGAATGGGGCAGCTCCACCGATAGCCAGGACAAGGAAGGCGCCGTGATCGGTACCAGTGATGCCCGCCCGAGCCGCGAAGCGGTGGAAGCCGCGCTGGAGAACTTCATCGGCGAGATCGACCAGGTCCCACCGAAATTCTCCGCCATCAAGGTCAATGGCGAGCGCGCCTATGATCTCGCCCGTGATGGCGAGACCTTCGAGCTGGAAGCCCGCAAGGTCCTTGTCCATGAGGCGCGCGTCACCGACATGCCGGACGCCGATCACACCACGCTGCATGTGGTCACCGGCAAGGGCTTTTATGTCCGCGCGCTCGCCCGCGACCTTGCCGTGGATCTCGGCTGCGAGGGCCATATTTCCATGCTGCGCCGGACCCGGGTCGGCGATTTCACCCTGGAAGACGCGATCACCCCGGATGCACTGGAAACCATGGGCGAAACGCCGGCCGAGCGCATCGCGGCGCTGGTGCCGCTTGAAACCGCGCTGGACGATTTGCCCTTTGTGGACCTTGCCGCCGGCGATGGCGAGCTGATCCGCCAGGGCCGCACGGTGAAGCTGATGCCGCATGTGATGGAGGCCTGGCGCGCCGATATCCGTTCCTCCCGAGAGGACCGGCTCGCGCTCGCCATGGATGCCGGCACCGCCCTCGCCATCGGCGAGATCCGCGCTGGCCAGTTCAAACCGAGCCGGGTGTTTCAGGTCTAGGCCGATTGGCCCCACGCGCCGTCTGGATTAGGCTCCCGGGAAAACCGTTCCCGGGAGGAACCCATGACTTATCGCGCGCCGCTGTCAGAGCTGGAAACCCATTCGGTCACCAACCAGGCCACGCCGTTTGAGGATGTGAACCTCTTCGACAGCGATACTGCCCTGAAGGATGCCGTCGCCGAATTCGGCGGGGAGGTGCATGCCCCCCATCTTTCGGCCTTCGGCGCACGCTGCGGCTCAGCCGAGACCGCGCTCTGGTCGCGCCAGGCCAATGAAAACCCGCCCGTCCTGAAAAGCTTTGACCGCTACGGCCATCGCCTCGATGAGGTGGAATTCCACCCGGCCTATCACAATCTCATGTCGCTCGGCCTCGATGCCGGGATTTCCGGCGGCGCCTGGGCGGTGGAAGAGGCCGGCCATGTGCTGCATGGCGCGATGATGATCCTGATGAACGAGGCCGATCCGGGTGTCACCTGCCCCATGTCCATGACCTATGCCTGCGTCCCGCCGCTGATGGCCAATCCCGAGGTCGGCACGCCCTGGGTGGAGAAGGTGAAAGCCCGCGCCTATGACCCGCGCTTCATCCCCGCGGGCGAAAAGACCGGCGTCACCATCGGCATGGCGATGACGGAGAAACAGGGCGGCTCGGATGTGCGCGCCAACACCACCCGTGCCGAACCGGCCGGCGATGGCGGCTATATCCTCACCGGGCACAAATGGTTTTGCTCCGCGCCCATGTCGGACGCTTTCCTGACGCTCGCCTATGCCGAGGGCGGGATGAGCTGTTTCCTCGTGCCGCGCTGGCAGCCGGACGGCACGCGCAATGCCATCCATGTCATGCGCCTGAAAAACAAGATGGGCGACAAATCCAATGCCTCCTCCGAGATCGAGTATCACGGCGCCTGGGCCCAGCGCCTCGGCGAGGAAGGCCGCGGCATCCGCACCATCATCGATATGGTCCAGCATACCCGCTATGACTGCATTCTCGGCTCAGTCGGCGGCATGCGGGCCGCGCTGGCCAATGCGCTCTGGCACACCAGCCAGCGGCGCGCCTTCCAGAAAAGCCTCATCGACCAGCCGGCCATGCGCGCCGTGCTCGCCGATCTCGCGCTGGAGAGCGAGGCGGCCACCGCGCTCGCCCTGCGTATCGGCAAGGCTCTCGACCGCGCGGGCTCCAGTGCGGTCGAGGCGGCTTTCGTGCGCCTTGCCACCCCCGTCGCGAAATACTGGGTCTGCAAGCGCCAGCCGGGCATGGTCTATGAAGCGCTCGAATGCCATGGCGGAGCGGGCTATGTGGAAGAGGGCCCGATGCCGAAACTCTTCCGCCAGTCGCCCCTCAACGCGATCTGGGAGGGTTCGGGCAATGTCATCGCGCTCGACATCTTGCGCGCCATGTCGCGCGAGCCCGACAGCCTGGAAGCCGTAAAGGTCGAGCTGGAATTCCCGCGCGGCAGGAACGGGCTCTATGACACCCATGTCGAACGCCTGTACGGCTTCCTGCAGCCTGGCGCCCTGCATGAGGGCACTGCCCGCGCCTTTGCCGGGGCCATGGCCCGCGGGCTGCAGGCCGCAGCGCTGGCCCGCTCCGCGCCCGATTTCGTGTTCAATGGCTATTGCGAAACGCGCCTCGATCCCGCCCGCCCAGGCTTCGTCTATGGCGAAGTCCCGGGCAGCGTCGACCAGGACGCGATCATCGAGCGGGCACGGCCGGCGGTCGGCTAGGACCTGCGCGCAATCTCCGGATCAGGGCTCTCTGCGAGAGGACAGGAGTTCGGCCATCCGCTGTCCGTCCACGACAAGCTGAGGCGTTCGCATCTGTCCCCAGACAAGTGGATAGACTCCGCGAGCGACCACCATCGAGAAACAGATATCGGCCGGCGCGGCCAGGAGATCATGGTCCGACACGTCCCAGGTGAGACCGCCGCCGGGAAGAGCGACCTCCCTCGACAAGCGCAGGTCCTCGCCCCACACAGGCAGGAATACCGACACGGTTTCGCTGTCGTCGGTGACGGCAATCGAATGGATTGTGGACATGTCGGTCCGAGTTTCGGAGCAGTTTGGCTGTGTGCAGATCCGGCCATGCTCGGATCCGAAGGATGGCTGGGTCATAAGAACCCTCTGCTCAGGGGCACCCGAGCACAGATAGCCTTCGGTCCAGGAATTGACGTACCAACTTTCACCGAACATTGATGCATCCTCCAGATGCACGATGATTTCGACATAGCGTATGTCAGGATCACGATATGTCTGCAGCGTGTTGGGGGCAGGTTGGGGAACAGCAAATTCATTCCTGTCCCAGAGTTCCACGCGCGTGATGCCCACAACGGGTGTCCTCGCACAGGCCGGAAGAACAAGCGCAAGCAGGTATAGACCCCATCTCATGGACCTAGCCCACGCTCAGCGCCAGCACGCGTGAGATTACGGCCCTTGGCCGGCCGCTTTGTTCGGCCAGTGTGTTGATCGCCTCGCCCACGGCCTTCAGCGTCGACTTGCTCGTCGCCTTCGGCTGGTCCAGCACGCCCTCGCGCACCAGCGCGGCGCTGACATCGCCCGAGGCGATCCAGGCGTCATGGCCGGAAAAGCGTAAGGCATACTGCCCCGTCGCCCCGCCGAGTCGCGCGCCATGCTTGCCGAGATATGCGAGCAGCCCGGCCTGGTCGCCCGCCGGCCAGCCAGCGAGGAAGGCGCCGAAACTGCCATGCTGTTCCGCCTCGGTCACGATGAAGCGGGCGTTCTCGATGGTGGATCTGATCTTCGCGCCGTGGCGCACGATGCGCTCGTCAGAGACCAGCCGGTCGAGATCCTCATCGCTCATGAAGGCGACCTTGTGCGGATTGAAGCCGAGGAATGCCGCCTCGAAGCCGTCCCACTTCGCTTCGATGACCCGCCAGTTGAACCCGGCATTGAACACACAGCGCGTCATGGTGGCGAGATAGCGGTCATCCGATACCGTGGTGGGATCGGCCACCGCATGAGAATTGGCCGCCTTTTCCAGCACGGCTTCCGGTGAGCCATGGTGGGTGGCCGCGAGGGCGAGGATCTCGTCGAAAGAGCGCATGCCCTGCTTTCAATCATGAAGCGCGCGGTTTGGGGAGACATTTCCTCCTTCCGCGACAAACCCGATTGCCCTTTTCGATTTCCTGGGGATTAGTCGCCTGCAGGGCTTCTGCATGGCGAGAACCGCATGAAAATCATGACCTTGCTAACCGGCGGCGTGGCCGTCTCCGCCGCCACTGTCTCGCTCGGCGCAGCCGTTATTAGCGAAGAACCCCAGACATTGCTGACCATTGGCAGCGGATGCGTGGCGGCCTTTTCCACCGCGCTCGGCATCTGGTCTTCGCTGCGGCCCGGACCGGACCTCTCGGGCATCGAGACCGGCGTGCAGGACACCGCACGCGGCATCGCCGAACAGGCCGGCGCAACCGCCGAGATCCGCGAGGTTCTGGCGCGCATGGAAGCCCGGCTGGAGGCGCGCGGCGCCGGCCCGGCCAGCATCGACACGGCGCTGCAGGCCATGGACGAGGTGCTCGCCTCCAATGATCCCGACAAGGCGAGCGCGCGCGCGGCCATCCTCCAGGGAGACCCGGACACAGCAGAAGCAGCGCTCGCCGATGTGTTCAAGAAGGAACGCGCCGCCATTGCCCTGATGGCCGACCAGGTCGGACAGGCGCGGCGCGCGGCGGCCAATACCGCCCGGGAGAAGGCCGCGCTCGCGGCCACGCGCTCGGTGAGCGAGGCACGCGACTGGTATCGCGAGGCGGTCGCCATCGACCCCGGTCATTTCTGGGCGCAGATCGATCTCGCACGGATCTCGGCGATCTGCGGCGACCTGCCCGAAGCCCTGAGCGCCTCAGAAGCAGCAAGCCGGATCGCCCTTGAGGAGACCGGGGCCGACAGCCAGCGGAATCGCTCCATCGCCCTTGATGAGCTCGGCGATATCCACATTGCCGGCGGCAATCTGACAGCCGCGCTGGCGGCCTTCACCGAAAGCCTCGCGATCTCTGAGAAACTGGCCGGACGCGACCCGGATAATGCGCAGGCCCAGCGTGACCTGTCGGTCTCGCTCGCGAAGATCGGCAATATCCAGTCCGCCCTGGGCGACCTCGAAGACGCCCTGGCGAGCTATCGCCGAAGCCATGACATTCGCCAGCGCCTCGCGGCGGAAGCCCCCGGCAATACCGGCGCGCAGAAGGATCTTGCGGGTGCCTTCGCCAAGCTGGGCGATGTGCATCTCGCGCGCGGCGATCTCGATGCGGCACTGGAAAGCTATACTGAAAGCCGCAACATCTCCGGGCGCCTTGCCATGGCCGATCCCGGCAATAGTGCATGGCAGCACGATCATGCCATTGTCCTCAACCGGATGGGCGACCTGCAGGCGGCCCGCGGCGACCGTGCAGGTGCGCTGGAAAGCCATTCGGAAAGCCGGGACATTTCCGAGCGTCTCATCGCAAGCGATCCGGACAATGCCGCGTGGAAACGCGATCATGCCGTCACGCTGGAGCGGATCGGCGACATGCAGCTGGCCGATAGCGTCATTGAGGCTGCGCTGGACGCCTATTCACAGAGCCGCGCGATCCGCGAGCAGCTCACCGGGGCTGATCCCGGCAATGCCGGCTGGCAGCGCGATCTCTCGGTCACGCTGGAAAAGATCGGCGACGTCCTGCTGGTCAGGGGCGAGCTTCCAGCCGCCATCGCCGCCTATGAGGAAAGCGAGCCGATTGCCCGCTCGCTGGCCGAACGGTTTCCCGAGCACCGGCAATTCCAGGGCGACTATGAGATCACCCGGCAGCGACTCTCTGAATTGCGTGACAGGTTGCAGCGAGGCTGACACGCGCCCCCTTCCCATTCCGGCCCAAATATGCCATGTGCGCGCCTTGAGGCGAGCTGCGTGCTCTCTAGCCTGGCTGGACGACATCCCGGCCCTGGCTGAATGGCCGTCGCCCTCCCCAATACACCGGCCAGATGGCCATCCATGACACCGCGCCACCGGCGCCAGAACGAAAGACTATGACCGATGTCGATCACACCCGAGCGTAAAGCCGAACTGATCAAGCAATTCGCCCGCACCGACGGCGATACCGGAAGCCCCGAAGTGCAGGTCGCGATCCTCACCGAACGGATCAACAACCTGACCGAGCACTTCAAGACCAACGCGAAGGACAACCATTCGCGCCGGGGTCTTCTCACCATGGTGGCCACGCGCCGCAAGCTGCTTGACTATGTCAAGCGCAAGGATGAGGAGCGCTACTCTGCCCTCATCGGAGAACTGGGGATCCGCCGCTAGGCCCTCCCCCTCCAAACCCGCCGCGCCATGGGGGCCGGCGGGTTTTTCGCATGTATGAAAGACGAAAACCTTATGTTCGATAAGCAAACCGTGTCGCTGGAATGGGCTGGCCGCACGCTGACGATTGAAACCGGGCGCGTTGCGCGCCAGGCCGACGGGGCCGTCCTCGTCACCTATGGCGACACCACCGTGCTCGCCACTGCGGTCTTCCAGAAATCGGAAAAGCCCGGGCAGGACTTCTTCCCGCTGACCGTCAACTATATGGAAAAATTCTACGCCGCCGGCCGCATTCCCGGCGGCTTTTTCAAACGCGAAGGCCGCCCGACGGAGAAGGAGACGCTGACCTCGCGCCTCATCGACCGTCCGATCCGCCCGCTCTTTGTCAACGGCTTCAAGAATGAAGTGCAGATCGTGCTGACGGCCGTGTCCTACGATCTTGAAAACGATCCGGACGTGATCGCCATGGTCGGCGCGTCTGCCGCTCTGGTGCTCTCCGGCGCGCCCTTCCTCGGGCCGATCGGCGCCGCGCGCGTGGGTTACAAGGATGGCGAATATATCATCAACCCGACCGTGGATGACCTGGAAGAGTCCGATCTCGACCTCGTCGTCGCCGGCACGCAGGACGCCGTGATGATGGTGGAATCCGAAGCCAAGGAGCTGTCGGAAGACGTCATGCTCGGCGCCGTGATGGCCGGCCATGAGGCCATGCAGCCGGTGATCGACGCGATCATCGACCTGGCCGAGAAAGCCGCCAAGGAGCCGTTCGAGTTCGAAGGCGAGGATCTCTCGGCCGAACTGACGGCGATCCAGGAACTGGTTGGCAGCGACATTGATGCCGCGTACCAGATCACCAACAAACTGGAACGCCAGGAAGCCGTCGGCGCCGCGCGCGAGAAAGCCGCTGCCGAACTGGTCGCCACCGAAGAGAAAAACGGCATGGACGCCACGGTGTTCAAGTCCGCCTTCAAGAAGGCCGAAGCGTCTGTTGTTCGCGGCGGCATCCTGAAGACCGGCAAGCGCATCGACGGACGGGGCCTTGCCGATGTGCGCCCGATCCTGGCCGAGGCCGGCGTCCTGCCGCGCACCCATGGCTCGGCGCTGTTCACCCGCGGCGAAACCCAGGCCCTGTGCGTCGCCACGCTCGGTACCAGCGATGATGAGCAATTCATCGATGCGCTGGGTGGGACCTACAAGTCCAAGTTCATGCTGCACTACAACTTCCCGCCCTATTCGGTGGGTGAGACCGGCCGCATGGGCGGCACCAGCCGCCGCGAGACCGGCCACGGCAAGCTCGCCTGGCGCGCACTGCAGGCCGTCCTGCCGTCGGCTGAGGACTTCCCCTACACGCTCCGTCTCGTCTCGGAGATCACCGAGTCGAACGGCTCGTCCTCCATGGCGACCGTGTGCGGCTCTTCTCTCGCCATGATGGATGCCGGCGTGCCGATCACGCGGCCGGTTTCCGGTATCGCCATGGGCCTGATCAAGGAAGAGGATGGCGTGGCCGTGCTGTCGGACATTCTCGGCGACGAGGATCATCTCGGCGACATGGACTTCAAGGTGGCCGGCACCAGCGAAGGCATCACCTCGCTGCAGATGGACATCAAGATCGCCGGGATCACCCGCGAGATCATGACCACCGCACTTCAGCAGGCCAAGGGCGGACGCGAGCACATCCTCGGTGAAATGGCCAAGGCGCTCGACACCTCGCGCGACCACCTCTCGGAAAACGCCCCGCAGATGGAAGTGATCACCGTGCCGGTCGACAAGATCCGCGACGTGATCGGTTCGGGCGGCAAGACCATCCGTGACATTGTCGACACCACCGGCTGCAAGGTGAATATCGATGATGACGGCACGGTGCAGCTGGCGGCCCTCGACCGGGCTTCCATCGACGCCGCCAAGAAGCGCATCCGCGAGCTGACCGCAGAGCCGGAAGTCGGTGAGATCTATGAAGGCACCGTGGTGTCGATCAAGGATTTCGGCGCCTTCGTGAACTTCTTCGGCCCGAAGGACGGCCTCGTTCACGTCTCGCAAATGGCCAATGAGCGCGTCGGCCACCCGAAGGACCTGGTCAAGGAAGGCGACAAGGTGTTCGTGAAGCTTGTCGGTTTCGATGATCGCGGCAAGGTTCGCCTGGCCATGAAGATGGTCGACCAGGAGACCGGGCAGGAACTGACGGGCTCGGACGAAGAAGAATAGTTCGTCCGTATTCTGACGGTCAAATTTCAATGCAATTTTGGGGAAGGCCGCCATCAGGGTGGCCTTTTTCGTATGTTCTTTTCACATCTTTGGCAGTCAGCCGCCAAAGGCCGCATACTGCCGTCCGAACAGGGAATTAGACAATTTACTCCGTATACAAATTAAAAAATTCGTCCGTTGCCCGGATGAAATTCGATTGACAAGCCGGTAAAGCACCATCAGCTTCACGGCTATGTTACAGTTTTATGACAAGCCCCTGATCCTCTCCGCGCTGGCACTTGCGGCGCTTGGAGGAACCGCATCGGCCACCACGGCCGATCGTGAAACCGAACCCATCGCCTGCGATCTCAGCGATGGATTTGCCACCACAGTAGACGCCTATGTCGGCGAGGCCACCAGCTGCCTGTCTGCGGCCGAGACCGGCGATGTTGCCGCTGTCGACGCCCGCATCCGCGCGCTGACCGAGCGCCACCGCGCCCGCAATGCAATGGCGTCGCTGGAAGAGCGCGTCGCCCTGAACGAGGCCGCCCGAGCCCACGCCATGGACATGGCTGCTCGCGGATACGCCGCGCACATGTCGCCGGAGGGCCTCAATCATCTCGACCGCGTGCGCCGTCTCGACCGCACCGGCCTCTATGGTGCCATGGGCGCCAATATCACGATCGTCCCGGCCGGTACCGATCCGGTGGACGCGTTCAATGCCCTGATCAGCGATCCGGTGAATGCCGAGAACCTGACACGCAATGTCTTTACCCATGCCGGCCTCGGCGTCGCCAAGGCCGAGGATGGCAGCCTGTATATCGTCCAGGTCCTGGCCCAGCTCGACGGCGAGCTGAACGAGCCGGCCCCAACCGCGCTTGCCCGCTCTGTCCGCGTCTCGGCGGCCTTTGCCGACACAAGGTTCGAGCAGACCGGCTGGCGCCTTGAAACCGGTGACCAGGTCCGCCTGGCCAGCGGCGGCACCTCGGGCATCAGCGCCCGCCGCCTGCCGGCAGAAACCGGCCTGATTGAAATCGACGCGCGCCTCGGCACCGAGGTCTATGCCCTGCAGGGCCCGGCCCTCAGCCTCAATCAATAGCGCGTCTCTGTTTGTCCCGTCGGCTGGTCACCCCCTGACCTCATGCCGGCGGGCACTGGGGTGCCCGGTCTACCCTCGACAGCGGACCGGGCACCCTTTTCATCTGCGGGCATCTAGATCAGCGCGCCGCAAGCCGGTATGCAGCGCAGATGCACCCAGACCGCCCTCCCTTCCTGCTCGCCCTGTCCGGTGGGTCCGGCTCCGGCAAGTCCACGCTCGCAGAAGCCCTGATCGCCCGGTTCGGCCCCGAGCGCGCCGTCCTGCTCGGCGAGGATGCATATTACTTCCCGCTCTCGCGCTATGGCGATCCGAAGAGCGAGGAAGAATTTCACGAGATCACCGACAGGATCGACTATGACAGCCCGCTGTCGAAGGAAGAGTCGCGTCTGCTGGAAGATCTCACCGCGCTGAAATCCGGCCAGGCGATCAATGCCCCGATCTATGACTATTCCCGCCACGACCGTTCGGAAAAAACCCGCCACATCGACCCGACCGAGATCATCCTCCTGGAAGGCATCCACGCCCTCTCGCTGCCGGAGATCGCACCGCTGATCGACCTGTCAGTCTATGTCGACACACCCGACGACTTGCGCCTGGCGCGCCGCTTGCGCCGGGATGTGCTCGAGCGCGGGCGAACGGTGGAAAGCGTGCTCAGCCAGTATCTGTCGACCGTGCGCCCATCCCATTACCGCTACACATTTCCCGCCAAGTTCCAGGCCGACCTGGTGATCGCCGATGAGGGCCTGCCGGCCTATGGCCATGTTTACGCGACGCCGGCCGCAATCGAGCGCATGCTGGCCCCGGTGCTGGAACGGCTGGCGAATGCGGGGATTGTGCCCTGAGCTTCTCTGCGCAAGGCTAGAGCTGGTCTGATGACAGGTCGACCGACACGTCCTGACGCTCATAAAGCGTCACCCAGGTGCGCGGCCAGGCCATGATCTGGAAGCCTGGTGCGCCGTCATAGATCCGGCTTTCCGCCTGCGCGACAAAGCCGAGCCCAGCCAAGCCCGCCTCGATATCGCGCTGGTCTTCCTCAGCGCAGAAGGGCCGGATGAAGGCGACCTGATCCACCTCGCCAAAGGCGCCGTGAAACCCGCCCTCCACCAGCAGCGAGCCGTTCATGAAGCTGTCTATTTCCCCGGCGGTGGACTGGCCGTAGCGCGCCATGGACATGCGCGCGGCCTGCCAGTAGCCCGGCCCCTCGAACCGCATCAGGCCGCCGCGCTGGTAGAGGAAATGCTTCGCCTGCGGGCGGGCATACCAGGCGGCCGTCACTGACATGTCGATACAGTTCAGCACCGGGGCATTGCTGTAGCCGGCCTCATCGACATGTGCGAAGGCGGCGCGGAAATTCTCCGGTTTGATCGGATGGCTGAGATGATGGAAGCTGGAGCCGAGGCCCGCCCCGCAAACAAGCGCGGCAAGGCCCCAGCGGGCCCGCTCATGGGCAACCAGCGACAGGCCATAGCCCGCCGCCAGGCACACACCCAGCGTCGCTGGGATCAGGGTGCGAGCCCCGATCAGCGGGCGGTCGAGACTGATCAGGAACAGCAGCACCGGATAGACCGCGACCAGACCTATGAGGGTCAGCGCCAGGGTACGCCGCCCGCCCATCCAGGCCTGCGCGATGCCGAGCGCCACCAGGCCATAGAGGATCAGCGCGAAGAGATTGTCGGCAAGGCCAAGCCCGGGGAAGGCGGTCATGGTCTTGAAATACCAGACCGACTTGATCACCGAGGTCGGCTGGTGAAGCCCCTCGAATGCCATGTTCGCGGGAATCTGGACAAGCCAGGGCAGGGTGAACAAGAAGAGTAGACCATTGCGCACCAGCCAGCCGCGGGCAAAGCGCTGCGGCGTCCCGGCCATCATGCCGCCGGCGAGGCTGGCAAAACCGATCGCGCCCATGGCGAGCAGGCCGAGCAGGTGGGAAAAGATCGCGATCACCCCGCCCACCACATAAAGCACGGCATAGGTACGCTGGCTGCGCGCGCCAGGTTCGACCTGGCCGATCCCGCCCCAGACGGCCAGCGACAGGCCGAACAGGACGAGCGAATACATCCGCGCTTCCTGGCTGTAATAGATATGGCTGGTACACAGGGCGAGGATCAGGCCGGCCATGATCGCTGCGCGTATGGACACCAGATCCTTCAGGCCCGCCATCGCGACATAGACCGTGGCGATACCGAACAGGATGGCCGGGACCCGCGCCATGGCGGCGCTCGGGAAGATCTCCTGCCAGAAATGCTGGATCAGGAAGGAGAGCGGCGGGTGGTTGTCGATCTCGTCGAACAGGATGGCGCTAAGCGGCAGCTCTGCCAGCGACAGCGAGATCGACTCGTCCATCCAAAGGGACGCGCCATTGAAGTTCCAGAAGCGCAGGACGGTCGCAAGCAGGAGGATGGCGGCAACAGCAAGGACATAGGTGCCCGGCACCGTAAGATTACCGGCACGCTTGTACAGCCTCAGGTGCTCCCAGGTCGCCACAGTCCTCCACTCCTCTCCGCCATTTGACAGAATAGAGCAAAAAGTGAGCCATTGACGAGCAGGAACAAGTGGAACTGTACTTGCGCTCGTCAGAGTTCGCGCGTGCGGAGAACTTGCCTGTTATTCAGTCGGTTCCGGAACGCCCACGGCGTGGAAACCGGCATCGACATGCACGATCTCGCCTGTAATGGACAGGCCGATATCCGACAGCAGGTAGAGCGCCGCACCGGCGACCCCTTCCATCTTCGTGTCTTCCTTGAGCAGCGACCATTCCCGGCCGGTGCCCATCAATGACTTGCCGCCGCGAATGCCGGCCAGCGACAGTGTGCGCATGGCGCCGGCGGAAATCGCATTCACGCGGATGCCCTGCTTGCCGAGATCGCGCGCGGCATAGCGGGTGGAGGCTTCCAGCGCGGCCTTGGCCACACCCATCACATTATAGGACGGGATGGTGCGCTCGGCGCCGAGATAGGTCATGCAGAGCATCGCCCCGCCATTCGGCATCAGTTCCGCGCCGCGGCGGGCACAGTCAATGAAGGAATAGACCGAGATATCCATGGCGCGGCGGAAACCCTCGCGCGAGGTCTTTTCCACCATGGAGCCCATCAGCTCGTCCTTGCCGGCAAAGGCGATGGAATGAACCAGGAAATCGATTGTGCCCCACTTGTCCTTGATGGCGGCAAAGGCGGCATCCATGCTTTCGTCATCAGTGACGTCAGCCGGGATCATGGTGTCCATGCCGATGGATTCGATCAGCGGGCGCACGCGGCGCTCCAGGCCTTCGCCCTGATAGGTGAAGGCGATCTCAGCGCCCTGGGCGGCGAGCTGGCGGGAAATCCCCCAGGCAATTGAGTTCTGGTTGGCAACGCCCATCACAATGCCGCGCTTGCCGGCCATCAGGTTGCCTTCCGGCATGTTCCAATCGTCGGACATGAACACTTGCCTCCTTGGATTTTCTCACTGCTCACGGGCTAGGCGGGCTGGGCCGCATCGTCAATCAAAACACGCGCAATAGCTGCCCTCGGGTCAGGCCGCCCGCAATGCCCAATCCACATCCGCGCGCGTCACCATGAACTCGACAAAAGCATCCACCATGGCCTGGACATCGGATTTCACATGCCCGCGATAGCGCCCGCCAAAACTGTGCTGGCTGTCGATATCGGTGCGCTCCAGGTCGCGGGAGAGCGAAAGTCGCTGGCGAATCGGGGATGAAAAGGCCCGGCCCGCCCAGTCCGCCCGCAAGGTATTGTAGATCTTCTGGTGGCTGCTGGAGCGCGGGGCGAACCGCGTGCAGACCACGAACTGCCGGCGCGGCAGGGTGGCGTGCTCGACCCCCAGCCAGTCGCTCATGGACGGGTGGGCGAGCCAGCGCAGGAACTGGTGCACGCCCCAGACCGACAGGGCCTCGGCCAGGGTCGGGGTGACATAATAGTCGGCCAGTTTCAGCGCCGCACGGCAGAGCGCGGAGACATGCGGCGGACAGTCGATGATCACCAGATCGGCCGTCTCGCGCGCCTCGGCGGTTGCCTCCAGGAAATGATTGGCCAGCTCGTCGCCGATCTCGAACCAGCCCTCACCGGGGCTGCGCTCCAGATGCGGCTCCAGAAAGCGCATGCCGGGATGGGCCGGCAGGAGCGAGACCCAGCCGCCGGGCTTCATCCGCTCGCGCTGATAGATCAGTTCATCGATCACGGTGGAGTTCTTGGTGTCGACCACATCGCGCAGATTGGTGTGCATACGCTGGCTGGCCGGCAGGAAATGGTCGAGGACGGCCGATACCCCGCGCCCCTGGTTCAGCTCGCGCTGCACGCCGGCACTGGTCAGCAGGGTTTCCGACAGATTGGCCTGGGCGTCGAAATCGCACAGCAGAACCTGCAGGCCGTAGAAATACGCCAGGCCTTCAGCCAGCATCAGCGCCGTGGTCGACTTGCCCACGCCACCTTTCAGGTTCGCAACGGCCACCACCGGCGGTGCCTTGGCCATCCAACTGCCCTCATTCTCCTCGCCAACAGCTATGCAACACCGTGGGGCGAATGACCAGAGCCACCACTCCCCCCGGGGGCGAGCGGGCAAGGTTATGCTCAGTATTGCTGCAGTTTACTGGGTCTGGCGGTTTCCCCCGGCAGGCAAAGCGCCTAGACAGGGCAAGAACCTACAAAAGAGGAGAGATCCCATGGAGCGCGAAGAAACGCTGCGCCTTGAAGCCTATCTGAAGGAAAAACTGCATCCCGGTCTGCGTCTTGTCGCCCGCGACAAAACCGATGACAGTGTCGAGGTCTATCTCGGCGCGGAGTTCCTGGCCGTGGTCTACAAGGATGTCGACGAGGGCGAGACCTCCTACCAGTTCCAGATGACCGTTCTGGAAGAAGACCTGAAGGGCTAGGGGCCTGACGCGCGCCTAATCGGGGGGCCTGATCATCCTGTTGTCTGCGCGCAACCTGACGAAATCCTTCGGCGGCCCGCCCGCCGTCGACGGTGTCTCCTTCGACCTTGCACCTGGCGAAACCCTGGCCCTGATCGGCCCGTCGGGCTGCGGCAAGACCACCACGCTGAAACTGCTCAACCGGCTGGTCGAGCCCGATGCCGGTGAGGTGCGCCTTGGCGGTCAGGAAGCCCATGAGCTTTCAGCCCACGCCTGGCGCCGGCGCATGGGCTATGTGATCCAGTCCGCAGGCCTGTTTCCGCATCTGCGCCTTGCCGAGAATGTCGCTGTCACCCCGCGCCTTCTGGGCTGGGAGCCGGCGCGGATCGAGGTTCAGCTCATCCGCCTGTTCGACCTCATCGGCATGCCGCTCTCAGAGTTCGGCCAGCGCTTTCCGGCCGAGCTCTCCGGCGGCCAGGCCCAGCGCATCGGGCTTGCGCGGGCACTCGCCGGCGAGCCGGATATCATCCTGATGGACGAGCCCTTCTCCGCTCTCGATGCCATGACCAAGGACACCCTGATCGAGGATATGAAGCGCCTGCGCACCGAGATCGGTTTTGCCGCCGTCATCGTCACCCACGATTTCTCCGAAGCCCTGCGCTTTGCCGACCGGATCGCGGTGATGGATGCCGGACAGATTATCCAGATCGGGCCGGCCCATGAGCTGATGTCCGCCCCGGCGAATGATACCGTTGCCCGGCTGCTGGAAGCGCCCAGGCGGACCGCCGCGGCGGTCTCCTCCGCCTTCGAGAAAGCCTGATGTTCGCCGAGGAACTTGCCGTCTTCCCGAGCCGTTATGCCGGCCATCTCCTGCTCTCGCTCTCGGCGATCGCCACAGGGCTCGCGGTCTCCATCCCGTTCGGCATTCATGCCGCCGGCCGTCCGCGTCTGGCCGGCCCCGCGCTCGGCTTTGCCAGCCTGGTGCAGACCATTCCGGGCATTGCCCTGCTCGCCCTGATGGTGCCGGTCATGGGCGGACGGATCGGCTTCTGGCCGGCCTATGCGGCCCTCGCGCTCTATTCGCTCCTGCCGATCCTGCGCAACACGATTGTCGGCCTGCAGGGCGTGCCGGCCCCGCTGAAGGAGGCCGCCCTCGGCGTCGGCATGACCGGTCGTCAGCGTCTTACTCAGGTCGAACTACCACTGGCCGCGCCTGTCATCGTCGCCGGCCTGCGCACGGCCAGCGTCTGGGTCGTCGGTGCCGCGACGCTTTCAACGCCGGTGGGCGCGGAAAGCCTCGGCAATTATATCTTCCAGGGCCTGCAGACGCGCGACTGGGGCGCGGTGCTGTTCGGCTGTCTCGTCTCCGCCACCCTCGCCCTGGTGCTCGACCAGGCGATCCGCCTCTTTGAGCTTTCCGCTGAGCGCCGCTCGCACCGACTGGCCATATTCGGCGCGGCCGGGATCAGCCTCGTACTCGCCCCGCTCCTCTTCGCCCTCGCGCCATCAGGCGGTGGGCCGCGGCTCGACCGGGACTTCTCCGTCGCCGCCGAGCCGCTGGACGGGCGCACGGTCACACTGGCGGCGAAATCCTTCACCGAACAATACATCCTCGCCGAACTGCTGAGCCAGCGGCTGGAGGCCGAAGGCGCGCGTATCGACCTGCGGCAGGGCCTTGGCTCGACCATCATGTTCGACGCGGTCGCCAGCGGCGAGGTGGACGTGGCGATCGACTATACCGGCACGGTCTGGGCCACGCTGATGGAACGAGAGGACGTGCCGCCCCGCGCGGTCATGTATGCCGAAGTCTCGGCCTGGCTGCTGGAAGAACATGGCGTGCTCGCCTTCGCCCCGCTTGGCTTCGAGAACGCGTATGCATATGCGGTCACGCGCGAGACGGCCGAGCGGCTTGATCTCGTCTCCGTCGGCGACCTTGCCGGAAGTGGCCTCACGCTTGCCAGCGATCCGGAATTCTTCGGCCGCTTGGAATGGACGCGCACGCGCGACATATATGGCCTCGACACGCTGCGCACACGCGGCATGGAAAGCACCTTCATGTATGAGGCGCTGGCCAATGGCGAAGTCGACGTCATCACCGCCTACACCACAGATGGCCGCATAGACGCCTATGATCTTGTCCTGCTGGAGGAACCGGCCGGCGCGCTGCCGCCCTATGACGCCTTCATCCTGCTCAGCCCCGATGCCGCCGAGGACCGCGCGCTGCACGCAGCGCTCGCCCCGCTTGCCAATGCCATCTCGAACGATGAGATGCGCGCGGCCAATGGCAAGGTCGACCTTGACCGCGAAACCGTAATGGATGCCGCGCTGTGGTTAACCGACCGGACCCGCGACTGATGAACCAGTCTTAATCCCTTCGGGGTAGAGTGCGGTCATGACCTCACTGGCTGCCTCTCTTGCGACCCGCGAGCGCCTTACCCGCCTGCGCGCCAGCCTCGCCACGATGCGCGAGCGTGACTGGCTATGCTGGTCGCTGTATGGCGCCTGGGCAGTGTTTACTGCCTGGGTCTTCATGAATGTCGGCGCGGTCTCGTTTGATGAGAGCTGGTTCCTAGAGATAGCCCAACCGATCTCACCCGTGGAAGCATTCCAGGCTGGTGCAAATCTCGGCTATGGCCAGCTTTACTGGGTGCTGCTTTCAGCGATGCCGTCTGTGCTGGCAGCCCGAATTGTCTGGCTCGGCTTCTATCTTGCCACACCTCTGGTGATCGCCTTGTCTGTGCCACGCCGGGTGCAGATCTATGTCATCTGCGCTTGGCTCGCCATGCCGTCGGCCTGGTGGTACGGAAAGATCATCGGGCCGGAGATCCCGAACCTCTTCCTGTCCGCCCTCGCCATGGCGCTTTTGCTGCGTGGACGGATCGTCTGGGCCGGCTTCGTGTTCGGCATGGCGGTGGGGATCAAGATTCTGGCCACGCCACTGGCGCTGATTTTCGTCTGGCCACTGATGGAAGCACCGCGAAAATCCATCCCGACACTGGCACACGCGGCCGCTGCCGGGCTCGGCGGTTTCATCCTGATCAATCCTTCGATCCTGTATGCACCAGGGCAGATCCTCAACCAGATCTTCGGGGCCTCTGGTGCAAGGAATACCGAGTGGACACAGATCATCGATGTGCTCAGCAATGTCCACATGCAATGGGACATGGTGCAAACTGGCGGGCTGACACAGTTCCTGATGCCGGTCTGGCTGCTGTTGGCCATTTTCATGGCGGCCGGGAAACTCGACACGCCGCGTACATTGCTGGCGGCATCTGGTCTTAGCCTGGCTGGATTTCTTGCGATTTTCATGATTCCCGACCGGTTTCTCGGCTGGTACTGGCTACCTTTCCTGCCAGTTGTGCTCATGCTGGCAGGGTCGGCCCGCATGGGCGGAAAATGGTTCACGCCGATAATCGCAGCCATGGCCGTGTGCAACCTGCCCCTCATTTCCACCAGCGTGCACGAAAAGCACGACCAGATTCAGATCACCTCAAATCGCGAGTCTATCAGCGGCTGTCTCGCCGAGACGCTGGAAGGTGAACTCGTGACCGATGTGGTCAATCATTCCGAGTTTGGCGGGCTCAACCTGCCTAAGATTCCCGGACGCTATATCACGTATCGCACGATTGAATATTACGGCGTGAATTCTGGGAACTGGAGCCATTTCCTCCTGGGCCAACGTATGGTGGGCTCAGCGTATGGCAGGTCTTTTCTGGGGATCCCAGACATACGCATGCTCGGCGACTGCGGCGGCGTCATGGTGTTCCGGCGTGAGGATATCCGTCGACAACTGCTAGCTGGCGAATAATCCCGACCCGCCTTCGAACGGATCGTGCTCAGCGACATAGTGGCCGGGCGCGACCTCGATGAGTTCTGCGCGATACTGCTCCGCATCCGGATCATCGATCCGCTTCGACTTGAGGAACCGCAGCGGGGCCCGCGTATCCATCGGGCTCGGCAGATCACCGACCAGTTTCACGCGCTTGCGGGCATGTTCGCTGTCCGGGTCCGGCATCGGGACGGCGGAAATCAATGCGCGGGTATACGGATGACGTGCATCCTCATAGATCGCATCGCGCCCGGCCAGTTCCACCACCCGCCCGAGATAGAGCACCATCACGCGGTGGCTGATCTCGCGCACGACAGAGAGATCGTGGCTGATGAAGATCATGGACAGGCCGAACTCTTTCTGGAGCTTGATGAGCAGGTCGACAACCTGAGCCTGCACCGAGACGTCGAGCGCCGAGACCGCCTCATCGCAGATCACCAGCTTCGGATCGAGGATCATCGCCCGGGCAATGCCGACGCGTTGGTTCTGGCCGCCCGAAAGCTCATGCGGATAACGGTTGATCATCGCCGGGTCGAGGCCGACGCGCGGCAGGATCTCGCGCACGCGCGCCTCGCGCTGGGCGGCGCTCAGTTCCGGGAAATGGACGGTCAGCGGCTCGGCAATCGACCGGCCGATGGTCATGCGCGGATCGAGCGAGGCGAGCGGGTCCTGGAAGACGATCTGCAGATCATCGCGCAGGCCGCGCATCTCGGATTTTGAGGCCTGTGAAATATCCCGGCCGAGCCAGGCGACATTGCCGCCCGTGGGTGGGACCAGTTTCAGCACGGCCCGCGCCAGTGTGGATTTTCCGCACCCGGATTCTCCGACCACGCCAAGGGTTTCCCCGGGACGCAGATCGAAGCTGACCCCGTTCACGGCGCGCAGCGGCTTGGACTTTGGGAAGAGACCGCCGCCGACCTTCACCGGAAAATGCACTTCCATGTCGCGCACGCGCAGGATGGGCTCAACATCCGCACCCGGAGCAGTGCCCAGCGTCGGCCGTCCTTCGCGATTGGGCTGGTCGATCCGCGGCACGGCCTCCAGCAGCATCCTGGTATAGTCGTGCTGGGGCGAATAGAAGATATCGCGTGCCTCGCCGCGCTCGACAATCTCGCCATGGCGCATCACCACAACCCGGTCGCACATGCGCGCCACAACGCCCATATCGTGGGTGATGAGGATGATCGAAGTATCGGTCTCCCGTTTCAGCTCGTCCATCAGGTCAAGCACCTGGGCCTGTACGGTGACATCGAGCGCGGTTGTCGGCTCATCCGCAATCAGAAGTTCCGGGCCGCACACCATGGCAATGGCGATCATAACCCGCTGGCGCATCCCGCCGGAAAGTTCGTGCGGGTACTGATCCATCCGCCGCGCGGCCTCGGGGATACGGACATTTTCCAGCCATTCCACGCACAGCCGGTTGGCCTCTGCCCCCTTCAGGCCCTTGTGGATGGCGAGGATCTCGCGCATCTGCGCGCCCACCGTCATGTGCGGGGTCAGCGAGGTCAGCGGGTCCTGGAAGATCATCGAGACACGCGCGCCGCAGATCTTGCGCATCTGTTCCCGGCTGGCCGACAGCAGGTCGATCCCGTCGAACAGGATCTTTCCGGTGGCTGTGCCGTTGTTTGCCAGCAGGCCCATGGCGGCCAGGGCGCTTTGTGACTTGCCCGATCCACTCTCGCCGACAATGCCGAGGCACTCGCCCCGGCCGACATCGAACCGGGTGCCACGCACCGCGCGCACGGGCCCGTCGGGCGTATCGAAAGTGATCGTAAGGTCTTGAACGGAAAGGAGGGACGTTTTCATGGCGTGTATCGGTGGCAAACGCGGGGCACCTGTCAACCGGGCGCTGCAGACCGCTCGCCCAGCGTCAGGCTTGAACCGCCTCGCCGGGCATGGTCATTCTGCATCAAACATAAGCGCCAGCCGGAGGACCGCGCCATGCCTGTGATGAATTTCATGACTCCCTGTATCTTTGATCATGGCGCTGTGAACATGCTGCAGAAGACGCTGACGGGCCTGGGCGTGACCAGGCCCTTCATCGTCACCGATCCGGGGATCAAGGCCGCCGGCCTTCTGGAGCGCATCACCGAGGCGCTGTCGGGTGAACCGGCCGGCATTTTCGACGAAACCCTGCCCAACCCCATCGAATCCCAGGCCCGCGAAGCGGTAGAAAAATACCGCACATCCGGCGCTGATGGCATCATCGCGCTGGGCGGCGGGTCGAGCATGGACATGGCCAAGATTGTCGGCCTGATGGCGACCCATGAAGGCCCTTACGACAAATACGCCGCCAAGACTGGCGGGGCGAAATATATCAAGAAGATCCCGCCGCTGGTGGCCATTCCGACCACGTCGGGCACGGGCTCGGAGGTTTCCGTCGGCGCCGTGGTCATCCTCGACACCGGGGTGAAGGAGACCATTGTCTCGCCCCACCTCATCCCCGCCACGGCGATCTGCGACCCGACCCTGACGCTCGGCCTGCCGCCGCACCTGACGGCAGCGACCGGCATGGATGCGGTCACCCACTGCATCGAGGCGGTGCTGAGCCCCCGCGAAAACCCGCCCTGCGAGGCCATCGGCTATGACGGGGTGCACCGCGCCGTCGGCGATGGCTGGCTGAAGCGCGCGGTGGCCGACGGGTCCGACGACGAGGCGCGCTATCACATGATGATGGCGAGCTATGAAGGCGCGCTCGCCTTCATGAAGGGTCTCGGGGGGGTCCATGCCCTCTCCCATGCCGCCGGGCGCCTGCACGAGAAGCGCCTGCACCATGGCACGCTGAACGCGATCTTCCTGCCGCACCTGCTGCGCGCCAACGAGGGCGCGGCGGAGAAGAAGTATGCCCGCCTGCGCTTTGCCATGGGCCTGCCGGAAGATGGCAATCTCGCCGAGGCCATCGACCGACTGAACGCCGATATCGGCATTCCCGCGAAGCTTTCTGACATCGGCGTTGAGGCCAGCGACGGGCCCGGCATCGTCGACGGCGCGCTGAAGGACCTTGCCCACCATTCCAATGCCCGTCCGCTGGAACAGGCCGACTATGAAGCCATCTTCGAGGCCGCGCTTTAGGAGAGCGGCTTGAAGCTCGCGGCCTGGGCGCGCGCCCAGTCGCGGGCGAGCGCGGTGACGGACGGATCGGCGAGGAGCGCGCCCGGCTCAAGCAGCCTGTAGGCCTCCTTCAGGGTACAGGCCTCATCCTCGGTGACCCGGTGCATGACCATGTCCGGCTGCAGCTCATTGGGATGCTCGCATCCGGCAGCACCGACAACTTCCATCAGTGCAGAAACTGTGTTGCGGTGAAAGTTTGCCACCCTCTGGGCCTTGTCAGGGATGACGAGACCGCGCTGGCGGCTCGGATCGGAGGTCGCGATGCCGGTGGGGCAGGTATTGTTGTGGCAGTTGAGCGACTGGATGCAACCCAGCGCGAACATGAATCCGCGTGCGGAGTTTACCCAGTCCGCCCCGATCGCCATGGCCGCGGCGAGCTGGAAGGACGAGAGCAGCTTGCCCGAAGCAGCGAGACGCACGTCGTCCTTCAGTCCCGCCCCGACCAGGGCATTCCGCACAAGGATCAACCCGTGGCGCAAGGGCATGCCGACATGGTCCTGGAACTCTGCCGGGGCCGCGCCCGTGCCGCCCTCGGCGCCGTCCACGACCATGAAATCCGGCCGGATCCCGGTCTCGAGACATGCCTTCATCATAGCCAGGACTTCCCAGCGATTGCCGACGCAGAGCTTCAGGCCCACCGGCTTGCCGCCGGAGAGCTCGCGAAGCTGCGCGACGAATTCCATCATCTCGATGGGGGTCGAAAAGGCCGAGTGCGCCGACGGGGAATGACAGGTCTTGCCGACCGGGATGCCGCGCGCCTCGGCGATTTCCTCGGTCACCTTCTCGCCCGGCAGCACGCCGCCATGACCGGGCTTTGCGCCCTGGCTGAGTTTGATTTCCACCATCTTGATCTGCGGATCGGCGGCGACATCGCGGAACCGCTCCGGGTCGAAATGGCCATCGGGGGCGCGCGAGCCGAAATAGCCCGAGCCGAGCTCGTAGACGAGGTCCCCGCCACCGGCGCGGTGATGGCGCGAGACCCCGCCCTCGCCACTGTCATGGTAGAACCCGCCAATCGCCGCGCCGCGATTGAGCGCCTCGATCGCCCGCGCGCCCAGCGCCCCGAAGCTCATGGCCGAAATATTGAAAACGCTTGCGGAATAAGGCTGCGCCGTACCCGGAGCACCGACCATCACCCGCGGATCCGTCGTCGTCGGATGTGCGGCGGATACGGAATGGGCAAGCCATTCATAAGGGGGCTTGTCCATGTCTATCAGGCTGCCAAAAGGCTCCACCGAGGTGACATCCTTGGCCCGGCGATAGACCATGGAGCGTGTCTCATGGTCGAAGGGCCGGCCCTCGGTCTCGCTCTCCACGATATAGGCGCGCAGGAAGGGCCGCAGTGCCTCGCCGAGCCAGCGGATACGACCCGTCATCGGGAAATTCCGCCACAGCGTGTGCTGGGTCTGGAGGAGATCGAAGATCCCGATCAGGCTGAGCAGGGCGAGGATGGCGAGCAGCACATGAGACACCACGGTCCGCGACTCCACGGCCCACCAGACACACAGCCCGGTCAGGATGAAGACCATAATCGCCGGTATGAAGCGCATGAAACTCCCCAAGCCTTTGTTTCTCAATGCCTAGCGGGCGCCGCACGCCTTGTCGAACGCGGGGCTCAGGCGTGAACGAAAAAAGCCGGACCTGTCAGGTCCGGCTTCTTCAAATGCTTGGAGTAAGGCGGGAGCCCTAGGCCGCAGCGGCTTCGCTCTCGGTGGCCTTGCCCTGCTTGGGATCGCGCAGCACATAGCCGCGGCCCCAGACGGTCTCGATATGATGATCGCCCGCGGCCTTCTGCAGCTTCTTGCGCAGCTTGCAGATGAACACGTCGATGATTTTCAGTTCCGGCTCGTCCATGCCGCCATAGAGATGGTTGAGGAACATCTCCTTGGTGAGCGTCGTACCTTTGCGCAGGCTGAGCAACTCAAACATCTGGTATTCCTTGCCGGTGAGATGGACGCGCTCGCCCTCAACCTCGACCGTCTTGGCATCCAGGTTCACGATGATATCGCCGGTACGGATGATCGATTCGGCATGGCCCTTGGAGCGGCGAACAATGGCCGTGATGCGGGCGACCAGTTCGTCCTTGTTAAAGGGCTTTGTGAGATAGTCGTCGGCGCCGTAACCGAGGGTTTTGACCTTCGCCTCGATGTCAGGATTTCCCGAGAGGATCATGACCGGTGTGTTGATCCGCGCCATGCGCAGCTGCTTCAGGACTTCATAGCCGGAAATATCAGGCAGCGAGAGATCGAGGATGATGATGTCATACTCGTAGATCTTGCCGAGGTCGACGCCTTCTTCCCCAAGATCTGTCGTGTAAATATTGAAGCCCGCAGCCTTCAACATCAGTTCGATACTGCGGGCCACCGCATTATCATCTTCGATCAAAAGAACCCGCATGTTCTCGTCTCCGAATCACTCTGGCGACCAACCTAGCCGCATTCGCTCTGGTGTTAACCTTAAAATGCCAACCATTGACAGGAACTTAACGCATACGGAAAATCCGTAAACCGCTTAATCAATGTGGCGCTCAATATCCAACTGCTGCTGACGGGGCATCTGCCATGAGGGCATGGGCGATTGCGATCGCGTCCTGGACAGGCTGGGCCTGCGGATCGGTCGAGATCAGGGTGTTCTGGCTACGGATGGCTTCGCGGACCTTCGGGTCCATCATCACCGTTCCGGCAAGCGCCGGACGGAAGCCGAGGAAGGTCTGGCAGGCGCGCGCAATGGCTTCATAGGTGCGCTGGCCGGAGGCGCGCGTTTCAGCCTGGTTGATGGCGATCACGCTTTCCACATTCGGCGCATAGCCGCGCAGCACCTTGATGAAGGCATAGGCATCCGTCATTGAGGTCGGCTCGTCGGTGATGATCATCAGGCACTTGTCGCAAGCGCGGGCGAGCCGCATGCAGTTGGCCTCGATGCCGGCGCCGAGATCGACGATCACCTGATCGTATTGCAGCGCCAAAGCGGAAAGACCCGCAGCGAGGCGGGCGACTTCTTCCGGCGGCAGTTCGGCGAGCGCGCCCGAACCGGAGCGGCCCGGCAACACATCAAATCCGCCGGCACCCGCGCCGCCATCGACATGGGTCACCGCATCGTCAAGCTCGACCCAGCCGGCGATCACGGCGGCAAGGTCGGTCTCGGGCGCAATGCCGAGCTGGACATCGATATTGGCGAGCCCCAGATCACCGTCGACCAGCAGCGTGCGCTTGCCCGCCTGTGCGAAGGCGCTGGCCATGGTGATGGACATGAAGGTCTTGCCGACGCCGCCTTTGCCCGAGGCCACGGCGAGGATCGATGCGGGGGCAACGCGCCGGGTCGGCGTGGCACGTCGGTCCATGGATTTGCGAAGCATGAAACTCATTACGCGGCTCCTCTCAGGGCAACCTGGCCTGGAGCATCTTCCAGGAGCAGTGCGGCCAGCCGCGAGGGTGCGGCCGGGACAAGTCCGCCACCAATGAACGGGGTGGCGGCCAGATGGGAAAAAGCGATCTTTGCCGTCGACAGGGCGGCAACAGCCCCGCCGCGACGGCGCACGACATCCAGCTTGGTCAGGATGGCGCGTTTCACGCCGACCTTGGCAAAGCTGCGAGCGGCCTCCGACAGGTCGTCGGGATGGCCTTCGGCCGACAGGACGAGCACCGGTTCGGCATCGATGGCCGCCAGCAGATCGTGAAGCTGGGCCATGTCCTCATTGTCGAAGGGCACGATGGCCGGCAGGTCGATGATGCAGCGCTGGCCCATATCGCGGGTCGATCGCAGCAGCTTGAAGAGGTTTTCCGGGGTCGGCGTGACACGGATCTGGGCCTGTTCCAGCTCCAGATAGGCCGCGAGCTGGGCGCCACCGGCCGCACCGTCGAGATCGGCGGCCACGGGCAGAAGCTCGGCCTTGGCCACAGCGGCACGGCGCGTGAGCTTGGCGGCGACAGCCGTGCGGCCATGGCCGGGCGCGCCGACCAGCACGACATCACGGTCCGGGCGCACCGGAAGCGGGTCGCAGACGATCTGGGCTGAAAGGCCTTCCTGCAGCGCCTGCAGCGGATCTGTAATCGTGGGATCGAGCGTGCCTTCCTCGGCGACACGGCGGCCGAAGCCGCTCGGCGCGCCATGCCAGGAGAGAGCATCCTTCACGCGAGTCCGCAGGGTGGTGTCGACAATGCGCGGCGCGCCGGGGTCGGCAAAGCGCGACATGAAGAGCGGCTCGTTCGGCACCATGCCGCCGCCCATCTTGTCGGTGGCCGCGCGCACTTCCACGCCGCCATCCACCTCACGCTCGGACAGAATAACCGCATCCTTGCCCATTTCGGCCATGATCATGGCCTTCGCATCCTGCAAGGTTTTCGCGGCAAACATCTTCATACGCATGAGGCACCGATCCCTTGTTCGATCCGGCTACCACTGCCCCAGCAGCAGCCCCGTTGGGGGGACTATTGCTGGGCAATTCCTAGCGGTTGGTTAACGCCTGCCGCCCTTCTGTTAGGGAGTTGAAATGGCCGGAATTCCTGCCGCGCGCGCTGTCTTCGGCTTGAGCCCGAAAAACGGGCGGAGCCAGGCGATTCGCCGGATCACCAGTTCGTGCAACAGGAGACAGCCGCCGATGGTGGCGAGAGTCACCCCGGCAAACTCGCTCCACACGCCGAGCCCCTGACGGGTCAGCCAGTATCCAGCCATCACGATCAGGGTCTGGTGCAGGATGTACCAGGGGAAGATCGCCTCGGTCATATAGGTGAGGGTGCGGCTCGGCCGGTTGAGCCAACGCTGGCCCATGCCGAGAATCGCCGCGATCACCAGCCAGGCATACCAGATCCGCACGAGCCGGATCGACCAGACATAGGCGGCCAGCACGCCGTCCCCCTCCATCCAGGGCTCCCAGTTTGCCCAGATCAGAGAGAGGACCACACCGAGCGCGACAGCCAACCCCAGCGCCCAGGGCCATGTGCGCTCGATGGTGCGCCAGACGGCTGGGCTCTTGGCGAAGAGAAACCCTGTCAGCAGGATCGTGAAACTGTGCGCATGATTGGCCCAGTCATTGGTCAGCGCATGGGTGGTCGGAAAGATGGGGTCGAGCACGGCGCGGTAGAGCAGATGCGGCAGGCTCGGCAGCACCAGCAGCGCCGGCACGCCCCAGCGCCCGCCGAACACCGCTTCGAACAGTCGCTCACCCGGCCCGCGCGTCCAGGCCGAGAGCGCCGGCCCGACAAGGGCGAGGATCAGCGTGTAGACGAGCAGATAGACAACATACCAGAGATGGTTCCAGGTCGGCGTGATGATCGAGAAGTCCGATGCCGGATTCAGATAGTCTGGCCAGAAGGCGAAGAAGCCTGCATGAGTTTCCCCGGACTCCAGCAATTGCAGCCAGGATTGCGGCGCCACGATCACCGCCATGCCGAAGAGGATCGGCAGTCCGAGCCGCACCACCCGTTCGCGCGCCTGACGCACCGGGCCGGTCTTGTCGAGGGCGAACCGAAGGGCCACGCCGGAAATCAGGAAGAGCAGGCTCAGCCGCCAGGGGTTGACCAGCATCATCAGCCCCTCGGCCTGCGTGCCAGCATGGACGCTTTTCACGTGCCAGTCCCAGGACACATAGAACATGCCGATATGATAGAAGATGAGAATCGCGAAGGCGATGATGCGCAGCCAGTCGAGATCGTATCTGCGGGTAGAATGGGTTTGCGGGGCCATTGGGGTAGGTCTCCTTATCCAATGCCCACACCCTCACCGACCTGACGGGAAACGTCGTGCGCCATGGGATGGACAGCTGCGCGGCGGGACAAGCGGCACCGGGTTGGGACGAATCCCGGCTTGATCGGGACGAAATGCGCACGCGCCGGCTTCATCCTCGCGCCCGTCCGTGACAAGGAAAGGCATGAGACTGGACTTCCTCATCGCTTCGGATCCGGCCGACCGGCGCGCCGACCGGGTCAGCTACCTCATCTCGGTCGGGATCGTGCTCCTGTCGCTCGCGGTGCGCGGCCTGACCGTGATGGACCAGGTGGAACTCTCGGTCCGCAGCATTGCACCCATCGAGCCCTGGATCTGGGAGACCGCCTCGCACTTCGCGATTCTGGTCGCGCTACCGATCATCCCGTTTGCGCTAACGCGCGCGCCGCTCACCCGCGCGACCTGGAAATGGGCCCTGCCGGCCCATGGTCTGGCCTTCCTGGCCTTTTCCATCCTGCACATCCTGGTGATGGTGAGCCTGAGAAAGCTTGCTTATGGCGCGGTGATGGACGGGCCCTACATTTTCGGCCTCGCCGACCCGTCGACCTGGCTCTACGAAATGCGGATCGACCTTTTCACCTATGTGCTGGTCGGCTTGGGCTTCAGCGCCAACCGCCTCCTGGAACAGTCCCGGCTGGAGACCGAAGCCGCGCGCAAGGAAGCCTCAACCGGCGGGCGGCTGATGCTGAAATGCGGCGGGCGGACCCTGTTCGTCGATCCGCGCGAAGTGGTGCGCGTCCAGGCGGCGGGCAATTATGTCGAGGTCTTCACTGGCGGCCAGCCACAGCTCGCGCGCATGACCCTGTCGGAAATGGAAGGCCTGATCTCCTCGGCCAGCACGCGCCATGCCCGCGTGCATCGCTCCCATATCGTCAATCTGGATGCCGTCCGCGAAGCCGTGCCCGGACGCGATGGCGGACTGGAGCTGCATCTGACCAATGGCGATGTGGTGCCGACCTCCCGGCGCTATCGCGGCGCGGTGGACCTGATGGCGGCCGAATAGGCCGTTAGCGCACCAGGCGCGTGGACATCGCCCCGCCAGCGATCGTCGCCATCACGGCGCCAGCCATCATCCAGACCGGATGCGGGATCATCACCATGGTCAGCGCGGCCAGGACGAACAGGATGACGGCCACCGTCCAGGCGGTCCATTTGCGCCGGCCTGACACCGCCATGGCCACGGTTCCGCCAATGAGGATGCCGATAAACCAGGCCAGCAGGACCATGAGCAGCGTACCAGCCGAAAGTTGGCTCATCGTCACGCCAAATTGGGTGGAGGCGCTCGGCGTGAACCCCGCCAAAGACGGGGACATTGCGTGCCCAAGGGTCTGGATCGCGAACATGGCGGTCCCTCCGGCAAGAACGCCGAGGATGATTCCCAGTATTGCCCGCACCATGCGCCGGCCCCTTTTACACCCAGTCCTGACCCTATACTGGCGCAGAATTGGCGAAATGTCGATCTGATAGCGCTATCAGTAGTATTTAGGCAGTGCCGCCAAGCACACATGTTTGAATCTCACCGATCCTTTCACCCTCGCCTTCCTCCGTGCAGGCGCAGGCCTATGGACCAATTTGGCATCCGCATCTTCCGATCGGAACCGCAGCTTCTGGATCCCCGCTTTCGCGGGGATAAGCGGTGAGAAATGGGAAGGAAGTACCAAGCGGCCTTGAGCCCGTCTCATGTGACGAGCGCAGCGAGGATACGGAGACAAACAAGGACTCCATTCACAACCTAAACTCGATCCCCCGGATCGATGGCACGCCGCGGACCGGCTGCGAATGGTGCCCCTGGCCCGACTCGAACGGGCACTCCCGAAGGAAACGGATTTTGAATCCGTCGCGTCTACCGGTTCCGCCACAGGGGCAACGCGCGTCTCAGTGCCGCAAGCCTGCTCTGCCGTCAATTCACTTGGCGTCAACGCAAGTGCACTATAGGCAGCGATCATGGACAAGACCCAGGCCGCTCATCCGCCCCGCACGCTGTTGCAATCCATCGAGGCCATGGCCGATGAGGCCGGGCAAGAAGGCCTCAGCCTGCGTGCGATCATGGACCGGCTGGATGAGCGGGCCTTCGGCGCGATGCTGTTCGTGCTCGCCCTGCCCTGCTGCATTCCGTTCCTCTATATCGTGCCGCAGATCGTCTCGCTGCCGATGATGGCGCTGGCCTTTCAGATGGCGATCGGCCGGGAAGAGCCCTGGCTGCCAGGCAAGCTCGCGGATCGCAAGATCGACAAGGATGGGCTCGCCAATACCGCACGCGGGGGCCGCAAATGGTTCGGCTGGGTCGAGGCCATCGCGTGCCCGCGCCTGACTTTCCTCACCGGCAAGGGACCAGAGCGCGTAATCGGCGCGGTCTTGTGCATCTTCTGCGCTTCGATCCTGGTGCCCCTGCCAATGACCAATACCGTGCCGGGCTTTGCCGTGGCGCTCGCAAGCTTCGGGCTGATCCAGCGCGACGGGCTTCTGGTGCTCGGCGGACTGATCCTCGGCATGCTCTGGGTCGGCACGCTGGTCTTTTCCACCGTCTACCTGCTCTCGCTCGGGATGAGCATTTCGCCGGACAATATCAAGGCGCTGCTAGGCCTCTAGCGGGACACGATCGCGTCAACTGCGCCCGGCGCGCGCATCGCCGCATTGTGGCCATGGCCCGATGTGCTCATCTGCGCATGATGCGAGCCTGGCTGACCCTTCTGCAAACCTGGCGCTGGCCCATAGTGGCCATGCTGATCTCGGCCGCAATGCTCGCGGCTGCGCACGGCTTTGAACGCTTCATGCTGCTCTATCCCTGCCCGCTCTGCCTGCGCCAGCGGGAGATTTACTGGGCGTTGATCGCGATGACCGCCGTCGGCCTCGCGCTCTGGCGCCTGAGGCCGATTCCGCGCTTCCTCGAAGGGCTCAACATCCTTGTTGGCATGGTGTTCCTGTGCGGGGCCGGCATCGCCTTTTATCATATGGGCGTGGAGTATGGCTGGTTCCCGGCACCCGCCGGCTGCGCCGTGCCCACCCCGCAGGATGCGGCTGCCGCAGCGACCGGCGATCTCGGCCTCAGCAAGCGGATGGCGACCTCGTCCTGCACCGATGTGCCCTGGGCAATGCTCGGCCTCTCAATGGCGGGCTGGAACATGGTGATCTCGGCCATCCTGGCGGGCCTGAGCTTTTATGCCTCGCGCCGGACCCGGGTGGAAAATCTCCACCGCGCCCAGGCGGAACTGGGCGAAGCGCTCTAGAAAAGCCCGGACAGCGCCGGCGTCGTCGCCCAGGCGCCGATCAGCGCGATCACCGCCCCCACACTGGCAATGGTGCGCAGCCCCTCATACCAGGCCGGCACCGCCTTGCGGCTCATCACATCCCACAGCCAGTGGGCGGCAAAGGCGGCCGCCATGATCAGGAAGACATGAGGCGAGGGCGTGCCCAGCACATAATATAGCAGGAGTAGCCAGCCCGTCAGCGCGCCGAGAATGGAAAGGCTCATCACACCCCAGCGCGGCGGGGTCAGCATCGCCTCGCTCATCTCCACGCCCCAGCGCACGCCGCCGAGAAAGCTCAGCACCACCGCGCCATAGGTGAGCAGCGTCAGATAGGCCGCCGCCTGGCGCGCCACATCGCCGGTCAAAGCCCAGCAGGCAAGCGCGCCGCCCACAAACGGCATCAGGCCGCCAATGGTCAGCGCCAGCGGGGCGGGGGGAATGGCGAAGGCGCCGGGTCTCAGCATGGTCACTCCTTTCACCGACCGGATCATGGGGCCCGGGCATGACGATATGAGCCCGCAGGGGGACACGGGTCCATGCCGCTCTCCTCTCAGATGATCACGAATGCGTGCCCCGCAAGGTGCTGGTTTTCAAGCAATCTATATCGCCGCGCTGCACAAGCGGACTTGGCCCACCGCCGACACGGTGTCAGATTTCCCCTCTATGCTGTTTCGCGTTCTCACCCTGATTGCCGGTCTCGCTGCGCTCTCCCATACCGCGCTGGGCCTGGATGGCGGCGCGGTCGAAGCCGCCGCCCCGTGCAAGCGGCTGGAGACTGAAGTCGGCGCCTTCACCGTCTGTACCTTCCCGCTGGAGACCTATGAGGTGAGCCTGCATCATGCGCGCGAGGATGGCTCGGTCTTCGGCCAGCTCTCATTGCTGGAAACGCATCTGAAAGCGGCCGGCAAGACGGTCATCGCCCTCACCAATGGCGGCATGTATCACACGGACCGGCGCCCGGTGGGCCTGTTCATCGAACACGGCGAGACCCGGCGCACCCTGGTGCGCGGCGACGGGCCGGGCAATTTCCAGCTCCTGCCCAATGGCGTGTTCTGGATCGAGGACGGCCATGCCGGGGTCGAGGAAACCCGCACGTTCGACGAGGCCGCCCGCAGCCCCGACTATGCCACCCAGTCCGGCCCGATGCTGGTGATTGACGGCGAGCTGCACCCCGATTTCCGCGCTGCCAGCGAAAACCGCTATCGCCGCTCCGGTGTCGGCACCTCGGCTGACGGAAAGACCGTGATTTTCGCGATCAGCGAACAGCCGGTCACCTTTCACGCCTTCGGCTCGCTGTTCCGCGACACGCTGGAGGTCGACAACGCCCTCTTCCTGGATGGCAAGGTCTGCCGGCTCGACCTGCCGGGCGAGGGCCGTCACGAACCGGGCCTGAGCATGGGCCCGATGCTGGCGGTGACCCTGCGCGAGGCAGAAGAAGACTAGTTCTCGTCGTCCGGCCCGTCGGCGACATCGCGGGCAATCTTGTCGGCTTCGTCGGCGAGGTCGCGGGCCGCTTCCCCGCCGCGCTCTGCGGCCACCCCGGTCAGCGCATCCATGCGCGCGCCCGCGGCCTCAAAGGAGCCTTCGGTGATGCGGAACAGGAGCATGATCAGGACGAAGAGCGCCATCAGCAGGAAAACAAGGTTGTACAGGATTTTCGCCATAAGCCGGTCTCCTAGGGCTGATTGCCGCTTGGCATAACATGAAAATTCGTCAGTCTTGTATTCGAAGCTTTAGCACACTGCGTGCAGGGGGCGAGCATGGCAAAGCAATTCAGCCTTGTATGCGCACTGGCCGCCTTTTGGTTCCTTGCCGGCTGCGCCAGCGTCGGCCTGTCGGCGCCCGCGCTGGGTCCGTGTACCCAGGTCTCCGGACAGACCCTGCGCCTTGAGGGCTATATCGATGAGGAAATGGCCGCATGCGCCGGCACCATGCTGACGTCGGAGGTGACGCGCGTAGTGGTCGACAGCCCCGGCGGGCTGACCCGTCCGGCACGCGCGATCGCACGCACAATCGCCGCGAGCCCGCGCACCCTGGTGATCGACGGCTGGTGCACCTCCTCCTGCGGGAACTATTTCGTGCCCGCCGCCGCCCGCCTGCAGGCCACGCCCGGCAGCTATATCGGCCTGCACGGCACGCCGGATCCCGGATCGGACAAGCTGTTCCTCGCCCAGCAGGTGGAGGAATGGGATGCCATGGTGGAGGCCGGCGAGATGACCTCGGAGGAACGCCTCGCCCAGGAGGCGACCTGGCGCGAAAACAGCGCGGAAATGTTCGCCGCCGAGGATGCCTTCGCGGCCGATTTCGGCGTCCTGCCGGGCTGGCGGCTCTATCGCAGCGAGGATTGCGTCGATCCGGCGACCTGCTTTCTGCACCATTTCACCGGCTCGCTGCGCCCGCGCGAGCTTCCGGTCAACGGCCAGGCCATGATGGTGGTCGAGCCCGACATGCTGGAATCCTGCCTGCCGGGTCTCGACCCCGGCAATTATCGCGCGGTGTTCGAGGACACCATTCTCGGCAATCCGGCCCGCAAGACCGAGATCGAAGCGGCCAACGGCCTGTTCACAGGCACGCTGGCCTGCGTTTCACCTGAGGAAACCCCCAACTCATGAGCCTTGTTCTCTACGGCCTGAAAAACTGCGACACCTGCAAGAAAGCCATAAAATCATTCGAATCCGCCGGGAAGCCGGTCGAATTCGTCGATATTCGCGCCGATGCCGATCTCGCAGCCAAGGTGCCGGTCTGGCTGGAGGTCGCCGGGGACAAACTGCTCAACAAGGCCTCGACCACCTGGCGGAATCTCTCCGATGAGGAAAAGGCCAGCGCCGAAAGCGACCCCACCGCCCTGCTGGTCGCCAATCCGACGCTCATCAAGCGCCCGGTGATCGAGGTGGGTGGCGAGATCCATATCGGCTGGAAAAAGGATGTCCAGGCGGCGCTACTCTAGCCCGAGCCGCGCGCGCAGGCCCGTACGCACCGCCGGCCATTCTTCCGGCAGGATGGAATAATAGACCGTATCGCGCGAGCGCCCGTCATGCAGGATCATGTGATTGCGCAGCGTGCCCTCGAAGCACGCGCCGAGTTTCTCGATCGCTGCACGCGAGCGCGCATTATTCGTGTCAGTTTTCAACTCCACACGCCGCGCGCCCCAGGCAAAGGCACGCTCGATGAGGAGATACTTGCAGGCCGGATTGACCATGGTCCCGCGCACCGCCGCGCTGTACCAGGTCCCTCCGATCTCGACCCGTTTGTGATAGGGGTCCACGGCAAGAAAACAGGTCGCCCCGACAATCTCCCCGCGCCAGCGCACCACATGATGGACCTCATGCGGCGGGCGGTGCTCGGCGAGGAATTTCGACCAGAAGCTCTCGAAATGCGCGCCATCAGCCCGGTAGGTGTACCAGGCCCAGGTCTCCTCGCTGTCGGCTGCACGGCGCAGACCTTCCCGGTCGGCCTCGGCCGGCGGGGCAAGGCTGACCTCGCCGAGGGTGAGGCCGGGCGCGTCAAGGTCCACCCGGCTCATCAGGCCAGCGCGAACCAGACACACGCCCCGGCCGTCACCAGCAGGACCAGGCCCGAGCCGAGCGTGCCGACCGAACGGCCGAGATTGCGCCGGGCGGATGAGCCGAGCCCAAAGGCATGCAGGAGGCGCGAGACGACCAGCGTTCCGCCAAGCGCATGAATCAGCCAGACCGGCGCGGCGAGCCCGGCCAGCGCAAGCAGGCCAAGCAGCGCAACCGGCGCATCCTCCACCGCATTGGCCTGCACCCGCATGGCACGGATCAGACCTTCATTGCCGCCATCGCCGACCGAGACTTTCGCCCCTGCGCGCACCCGCCCGACATTCAGCTTCAGTCCCAGAAACACCAGCACCATAAGGCCGATATAGAGCGCTGCAGCTTCGAATTGCGTCATGACTTTTTCTCCCGAGCGGTATTTCGGGCGGAACGGTGAAAAACTCAATCACCCGCCCACTTTTCAGACGCCGCCGCGCAGGCTTATGGTCGTGGTTCGGGACAGTGGGTCGGTGCATGACATGGCAAAGAAGATCTTCATCTGGGTCGGGCATCCACGCGCGAAGTCCCTGTCCCATGGCCTGGCCGATGCGTATGCGCGCGGGGCAAGTAAAGGCAGGGCCGAGATCCGCCGCATGAATCTCTCGGAGATGAGCTTCGATCCCGACCTCACCGAAGGCTATCACAGCCGCAAGACACTTGAGCCCTGCCTTGAGGAATGGCGCGAGAATATCATGTGGGCCGAGCGCGTCTGCTGGGCCTATCCGCAATGGTGGGGCGGCATGCCAGCCAAGATGAAGGGGGTCCTCGATCGCGCCTTCCTGCCCGGCTTTGCGATGAACTATCACAAGAACGATCCCTTCTGGGACCGCCTGCTCACCGGGCGCAGCGCCGATATACTGATGACCTCGGACGCGCCGGCCTGGTATGACCGCGTCATGTATGGCCGGCCCGCTGCGCGGCAGGTCGAGCGTCTGGTGCTCAAATTCTCCGGCATCAAACCGGTGCGCACATTGCAGGTCGGAACTGTGAAGACCGCCAGCGAAGCAAAGATCGCCGGCTGGTTGAAGGCTGCGGAGCAACGCGGCAAACGCGCCGGGCGGAGCTAGCGGTCATTCATCATTCAGCCCCTTGCCCTCAAGGATGCGCGCGCGGTGCCAGAGCTTCCTCTCACCCACAGCTTGGCTTCATGAAATTGCTGTCCAGCATGCCCGTCATCACAATCTCCTCTTTCGCCCAGTTCGAGGCAAATACCTATCGGTGTTCCGCGCCCTTTTCCGGTGCGGCCTCCCACGTAAACACATCATCAAGGCCAACCCCGAACACGTCTGCGATCCTGAAGGCCGCCTCAAGCGTCGGCGCGTATTTGCCCTGCTCTATGGCAGCGATCGTCTGGCGCGTGACGCCGATCTCATTGCCCAGGTCCGCCTGCGTCATCTCTCCATTGAGAAAGCGCAGTTCACGGATCCGGTTGTTGAGCGTTTTGCCACTCATGCCTGCCTGCGATAACTGAACGCGGCGATGGAATAGTTCACCACTTCGGCCAGCACGATCATGAAAAGAGCCGTATTCACAATCTCCCAGCCGCTGGAATAAAACGGCATCACAACGCCCGCGAGGATCGTGCCGCCAATCAAGACGAAATATGCGGTCTGTACGGACTTCTGCCGGATCGCCCTGTCGCGCTCGTCCGGCGGAATGCGCACATCCCCGGGAGAGCGAAGGGCAAGCCAGGCGCGCCCGCCCAGCAGGATCACGACCTGAACGCCCGTTGCAACTGCGTAGAGGATCAGCTGTCTCAAACTCGGCAGGCCTTCGGACGCCGCTGGCATCATGGCGACATAGGTAAAGTAGGGAACAAAGGCGACCGCGATCGCAAACAGGGACAGCCAGACAATCTTTTCACGGTAAGGCATGGATCACTCCGGAAGTGTACTCACTTATGTTAAGTAAACATAACATAATGTGAAAAATAGTCAACATATCAACAAGCCGTCTCGCGATCCTGCAGCGCGGCACCGCTTTTCATTCTCCGCGATATCGAATAGGGTCCAAGCATCCGAGGGGCGCGTCGGGAAGCGCTGAGACCGGGCTGATCCGCGCGGGCACCCTTTGAACCTGATCCGGGTAGCGGGCATCCTGCCCTCGGCCGGCGTAGGGACGGAGCCCGGCATGATCGAGACTGCACAGACACATCCCCTCCCTCCGCCGGTTCAGGCCGTGTTCGACGCCTATCCGCAGGGCGCCAGGGATTTGCTCCTGGACATGCGCGCTCTGGTCTTCGACACCGCCGCCAGCCTGCCGGAGGTCGGCGAGGTCACCGAAACGCTGAAATGGGGCGAACCGGCCTATCTGAACAAGGCCGGCACGACGATCCGCCTCGCCTGGTCGCCCAAACGCCCGAACACGGCCGGCCTGTTCGTCAATTGCCAGACGACGCTGCTCGATGCGTGGCGCGGCCAATATGGCGATGTGCTCGATTGCATTGGCAATCGCGAGATCCGCCTCCCTCTCGATCAACCGCCCCCCGAAGCGCCGCTGCGCCACTGCATCGCCATGGCGCTGACCTATCACAAGAGAAAGCCTGCACGATGAACAAGCACACCCCCCAGTCCGAATTCGCCACGCCCACCGTCACCACCGGCGCACTGCCTTCCTCACGCAAGGTGTATACCCACCCGAAAGCCGACCCGTCCCTCGCCGTGCCGCGCCGGGAGATCGACCTGCATCCAAGCGCCAATGAGCCGCCGGTGCCGGTCTATGACACCTCCGGGCCCTACTCCGACCCCAGTGTCGAGATCGACGTTGAAAAAGGTCTCGCCCGCCCACGTACGGCCTGGGTTCTGGAGCGCGGCGGCGTCGAGGCATATGACGGCCGCGATGTCAAACCCGAAGACAATGGCGGGGCCACCGGCCGCTATCTCGCCCGCGAGTTTCCGATCCGCCACAAGCCTCTCAAGGCCGTGGATTTCGATCCGGCCAGCAGCCTTGAGCGCGATCCATCGCGCAGCGAAGCGGAGCGGGGATCAAAACATCCAATCACGCAATATGAGTTCGCCCGCGCCGGCATCATCACGAAAGAGATGATCTATGTCGCCGAGCGCGAAAATCTCGGCCGCCAGGAAATGCTTGAGGGCGCCGAAGAGCGCATCGCCGCCGGGGAAAGCTTCGGCGCGGAAATCCCGGCCTTCATCACGCCAGAGTTTGTGCGCGAGGAGATCGCCAAGGGCCGCGCGATCATCCCGGCCAATATCAACCATCCCGAACTGGAACCGCAGATCATCGGGCGCAACTTCCTGGTGAAGATCAACGCCAATATCGGCAACTCCGCCGTCGCCTCCAGTGTCGAGGAAGAAGTGGAGAAAATGGTCTGGGCGACGCGCTGGGGCGCGGACAATGTCATGGACCTGTCGACCGGCAGAAACATCCACAACACGCGCGAATGGATCATCCGCAACAGCCCCGTCCCGATCGGCACCGTGCCGATCTACCAGGCGCTGGAGAAGGTGAACGGCATTGCCGAGGATCTCACCTGGGAGGTCTATCGCGACACGCTCATTGAGCAGGCCGAGCAGGGCGTGGATTATTTCACCATCCATGCCGGCGTGCGGCTGGCTTATATCCACCTCACCGCCAAGCGCGTGACGGGGATTGTCTCGCGCGGCGGCTCGATCATGGCGAAATGGATGCTCGCCCACCATACAGAGAGCTTCCTCTACACCCATTTCGAGGAGATCTGCGACATCATGCGCGCCTATGATGTCAGCTTCAGCCTTGGCGACGGCCTGCGCCCCGGCTCCATCGCGGACGCCAATGATGCCGCGCAGTTTGCCGAGCTGGAAACGCTCGGCGAGCTCACCAAGATTGCCCACGCCAAGGGCTGCCAGGTGATGATCGAGGGGCCGGGCCATGTGCCCATGCACAAGATCAAGCTGAACATGGACAAGCAATTGAGGGAGTGCGGCGAGGCGCCCTTCTACACGCTCGGCCCGCTCACCACGGACATTGCGCCCGGCTATGACCACATCACGTCGGGCATCGGCGCGGCGATGATCGGCTGGTTCGGCACGGCCATGCTCTGCTATGTCACGCCGAAGGAACATCTCGGCCTGCCCGACCGCGACGATGTGAAAGTGGGCGTCATCACCTATCGCCTCGCCGCCCATGCCGCCGACCTCGCCAAGGGCCACCCTGCCGCACAGGTGCGCGACGATGCGCTGTCACGCGCGCGCTTCGAGTTTCGCTGGGAAGACCAGTTCAACCTCGCCCTCGACCCGGAAACCGCCCGCGATTTCCACGACCAGACCCTGCCGAAAGAAGCCCACAAGGTCGCCCATTTCTGCTCCATGTGCGGCCCGAAATTCTGCTCCATGAAGATCACCGCCGAAGTACGGGATTACGCGGCAGGCATGAGCGATAATGAGAAGGCGGATTTGGAGCGGCAGGCGCGCGAGGCGGAAGAAGGCATGCGCGAGAAGAGCGCGGAGTATGAAGCGATGGGACGGAAGCTCTATGTGGAAACCGATTAGACGTTTCGCCTCGTTGGCCGTGAGTTTGGCATCGGCCGCGATTGCTATCTCAGCCGCCGCGGCAGAGCCGCTCTGCGATGAGTCCGAATTCACGATCGAATCGGACTATCGCTACAATGAGGAGGATTTTACCGCAGAAGCCGCAGAGCAGACGCTCGCTGCGTTGCGCGGTCCCTTCAGGGAATGGCTTGCGCGGGCAGTCGAGAATGGCTGGGACGGCGACCTCAACCATGGTGAACTCGGCATGGCCTACCTGAACAACCTCAATCACCTGCAGGGCGTCATCCTCCGCCAGTCAGCGCTCGCCGAGCAGGTGGCGGGGCAGAGCGGCGAAGCCACCAATGCCTTCTGCGACTTCCTCGCCTCAACACCGATCATTGACTAGCAAACGTCGCTTTGCTCCGTAGGGTGCATGGAGCGAAGCGATATGCACCGTCCGTCCTTGCCGCGCACCGATGGTGCATATCGGGCTTTGCCTTCCATGCACCCTACCATTGACCCCCACCCCACATCGCGCTCCACTCGTCCCATGCGTACACCCCTCCTCCCCGCTCTCGCCCTCCTTGCCCTCGCCGCCTGCAATGAGCCGGGACCGGTTGTGGGCGGGCCGTGCTCCTATGAGACCAGCGTGTTCGAAGCCACGGCGCGCGAGGTGGGCGAGGATGGCGCGCTGTTCGACAGTGCCGAGGGCGAGGTCTGGGTGCCGGCGGACTATCTGCGCACGCTGCCCGAGCCGGGCGAGACCCTCACCTTGCAGCGCGAGCGCATCATCGAGGGCACCTGCACCCCGGAAATCTATTCCGTGGTCGATCCCGTCGACGGAGACTGACCTGGCACGGCTGACACGGCGCCGCAGACACGCCTAACATGCTGGCACACGTTCAGCCCGGCAGACAGGATCCTTGTGTATGACCCAGATTCTCGGCCTCTCCGGCAGCCTGCGAAAGGGCTCGTTCAATTCCGGCCTGCTGCGCGCTGCGGCCGGCGCGATGCCGGACGGCGCAAGCCTGGACGCACGCACGCTGCGCGGCGTGCCGCTCTATGATTTCGACCTGGAAGCCGAGGGCGTGCCGGAGGCGGTGACCGAGCTGAAAACCGCGCTCGGCGCAGCCGACGGACTCCTGCTCGTCACGCCGGAATACAACAATGGCATCCCGGGCGTGTTCAAGAACGCGATCGACTGGATGAGCCGCCCGCCCGGCGGACTGGACCTTTTCCGCGGCAAGCCGGTCACCCTGATCGGCGCCTCGCCAGGCGGGTTCGGCACCATCCTCTCGCAGGCCCACTGGCTGCCGGTCCTGCGCACGCTGGGCACGCGCTTCTGGTCGGAGGGCCGGATGCTGGTTTCGCGAGCGGGCGGGCTGTTCGACGAGGCCGGCAACCTGACCGACGAGAAAACGCGCGAGCAGCTCGCTGGCTTTCTCGCCGGATTTGCCGAGTTCTGCGCGCATGAATCCCGTTGACGCTGAAATGTAAACCTGACCACCCTGCTGGTCTCGCTTCCAGACAAGGTCCTGACATGTCTCGCATTTTCGCCCTCACCCTCCTTGCTACCGCCGCGCTGGCCGCCTGCGAGCAGGCCCCGCCGGAAGAGGCCGCAGGCGAAGCCCCCATCGCCGAAGCCCCGCCCGCCGATATGGGCGTCGACATGATCGGGCCTGAGGCCGGTCCAGCGCCGGAGGTCGTGCCCGTGCCGATCAGCGAGAGCGAGGATTTCACCGCGCTAGAGGAGATCTATGGCACGCTCGCGCCGTCTGCCGGCGAGCCCTGCGCCGATGACGGCCGGCGGCTGCCAATCTCGGGCGTCTGCCAGGGCCGCGCGGTGAATTTCGTGCCGGAGATGAACCAGCTGATCATGGACGCGCCGGAGGGCTGCGAGTGGGTGATGACCGAAGCCGATTTCGGCATGGACGCCTTGCTCTTCCGCGCGCTCAGCTGCGACGGCATCACGACCCTGCTGGACTATGGCGGCGGGGCGCATGCCGCCGAGCTTACCTACGCCGTCTCCCCGCTCTACGGGAAATCCATGACGGAACAGGTTGCGGTGCGGGTGGCGACATATTGGGACAATGATGACTGGCGCCTGTTGGAGACCATCCCCGAGGAAGGCCGTGAGGCCTGCGAGATCCGCCCGGCCGGTGAAGGATACCCGGCCTCGGCCAGAGTGATCGCGGCGAAGCCGGGCGCGGAGGATGCCGATTGCGGCTTCTATGCCCGTGGCGGCAAAACGGACAATTTCTGGATCGTGCGCGAGGACTATGTCTACGCCTTCACCTTGCCGAAGGGTGAGCGCGACCTGGACCCGGCCAGCCTTGTGGTGATTGAACCGCACTAAGAGGCGTGCGCTAGACTGGCGGGGCCTGCAGGCTGGGCGCCATGGCGCGATCGTTCACGCGGAACCAGCCAGCGATGGAATAGCGCTCGCGCAGGGCCGGGCGCACTTCGTGGGGGATGTCTTCGGAAAGGAAGATGGCGAGCGTGCCAAGCTCCGGGGCGATCAGGGTCACAGGCTCGCGGGCCTCATCATGGCTGAAGACGGCCAGCTCACCGCCATCCTGTCCGGCCCAGTCTTCGTTGAGATAGAACACGGTGGAAACGACGCGGTTGCGCGCGCCCTTGAAAGCATCGAGATGGCGGGCATAGAACCCGCCCGGCTCATAGACGGCGTAATGAGCTTCATAGGAGAAGAGGCCGAGAAAGAGCGAACGGTTGAGCGCCAGGCGTACCGTCTCCATCACGCCGAGATAGGCCGCCTGCGCGGCGCTCTCGCGGGCAAGCCAGCGGGTCTTGTCGCGGCGGATGGCGCGAGCAAGAGTGAAATCCTCGGCCCGGCCGACGCCCGCAAGGATCAGCCGATCGGCGGCGTGTAAAGCTGCAGCCTCGGCAGCGAGATCGGCAGCCAGCGCCGGCGGAACGACATCCAGCGCGACCGCCCAGCCGGTCTCGGCCAAGGCGGCAAGCCAGTTCCAGACCGGCGGACTCTCAGGGTCGGCAAGCAAGGCCATGCGCACATCGTCCGAAACCGGGGATGCGCGCGCATATAGCGCCGCGAACCGCCCGGCAAGCGGGAAGTTCGGAAGGCACCTGCCAGAAGGGATGTCAGTCGTCCTTGAGGAGGGCGTAAATCTCGTCCTTCAACGCCATGCGCTTCTTGCGCAGCTCGGTCTGGTATTCGTCGCTCGCTGGCTCTGTATCGGTCTCGATGCGGTGAATCTCGCGGTTGAGCTCGTGATACTCATCGGCCAGGCGTGCAAAATGCGCGTCCGAGGTTTTCAGCGCGTGGAGCTTGTCGGCAAACTCGGGAAATTCCTCGGCGAGTTCGTGGGGGGTGTGGGACATGTCATGCCTCCCGTTCTGGATTGTCCTTGATCCATGTTGGGTGGCAATCTTGGTTTGGCTATTGCGGAAACTACGTAGAGTGCAGCGATCACGCGATTGGGAAGACGATATGGCCCCGGCGGCGGGAGAATTGGCATGAGCGATCCGGCCGCGTTCCGCGCCGAATACGACGCCACGCTGGCGGGCGGCGATCTGGAAGAGCTGGCGCGGCTGCCGATCTGGATTTCCCTGGACCCGCTACCGGACGAAGCGGAAACAGCCTGGGCGGAAGGCATCTGCCTGCGCCTGACCGGCCATGAGGATCGCTGGGTGCGCGGCAATGCGGTGCTCGGGCTCGGACACCTGGCCCGCACGCTTGGCCAGTTCGCCGACCCGCAGGCGGTGCGCCGCGCCGTGGAAGCCGGGCTCGCCGATGGCGACACGCATGTCCGCGGCCAGGCCGAGTGCGCCGCCGGCGACCTGCACCATTTCCTCGGCTGGGACATTGCCGGCCTCGAACCCGACTAGGCCGTGTGGACTCTTGGGGATTCCCATGGCCAAGGTAAGTGTCCACACGACCTAGTTGACCGAGGCAGGCACTGACTTGTCTGCCGGCATCACCTTTTCGATCCAGGTGAGGATATCGGCCGTGACCTCTTCGGTGCCGGGTTCGTCGAGGATCATGTGCGCATGGCCGGGATATTCCCGGAACGCCCCCGGGACAGGCGAGCGAGCATATTTCTGGCCCACCTTGCGCACGGCCTTGGGCATCGTGGCGCGATCTTTACCCGCCGCAATGGTGAGTGTGGGGATGTGCACGCTGGATTCATCGACCGGATCAGGTTCCATCAAGTCGAGATAGACCCGGCCGGAATCATGACGCATCTGGGCATAGAGCTCGTCATGGCGCGCCGGCTCCACCCCGTTCAGAACGCCCCAGGCAAGCCCTCTGCGGCCAATCTTCACCGGCGTGACGGGCAGTTTCTTGCGGCCGATTTTCAGCAGGGCGGAAAAGGTCCGCAGCGGGGAAAGGGCAAAGACGGTGCAGCCCCTGGGCTGGGCGGGCGTCAGGAATACGGCGGCGGATGCATCGCCCTCGGCGGCCAGGTGCTGGGCGATCAGTCCGCCCATGGAATGGCCGATGATGATGGGTTTGATCCCGGACTGGTGTTCCATATCTCCGGCGACCACGGACATGGCATCGACATAGTCCTGCAGGCGCAGGTCGCACAGGCCCGGCGGTGGGGTGTCGATGGTTCGCAGTTCAGGGAACAGGGTGGGTGCACGAACCTCAAATCCGGCGTCACGGAACGATGTCGCCATCCGGTCCCAGACATCGCCGCCACAGCCCACGCCGTGGATCAGCAGTATTCCTGCACGCATCACGCCCTCCCAGTCTTTTGTCTTTGTACTGAGACTAGGCTTTTTCCAGCGGCTGCGTCCAGCGATTGAAGCGAGAGGCCACCTCTTCATAGACCGGCCGCTTGAATGGCACGATCAGGCTGGGCGCTTCTTCGAGCAGCGCCCAGCGCCAGGCGTCGAATTCCGGGGTGTGCTTGTCGAGGCGGACATCGCCATCGGAGCCCTTGAAGCGCAGGGCGAACCATTTCTGGCGCTGGCCGAGATAGGGGCCCCCCAGCCGGCGTTTCAGGTCTGGCGGAAAATCGTAATAGAGCCAGTCCGTTGTCTCTTCGAGGACATCGACAAGCTTGTCGGCCACGCCGATTTCCTCGTCCAGTTCGCGCAGGGCGGCGGCGCCCGGATCTTCGCCCTTGTCGACCCCGCCCTGAGGCATCTGCCACTGGAACGGGCCGCGTCCATTGATGCGCCGACCGAGAAAGACATGGCCGGCCTTTGAAAAAAGAGCGAGCCCGACATTCGGGCGATACCGCTCCGGATCGCGTTTCAGATCAGTCATATTGTCAGTCTAGGATGGAAACCGAGCAGTTTCGAGCCGCGAAATGGCCTGTCGTTGCTATGGCAGGCTGGGCGTGATTTCCGGCGCATCCGCGATTGGGGTTACCGGCTCGGCCGGTGCCACTTCCGGCACATGCTGCAGTGCTGAAGCCGGCGCCAGGACGATGCCCTTGGACTCCAGTGTCTCGGTCCATTCGCGGATGATATCCACCGTCAGCGGGTAAGCGATGGCTGTGCCCAGTGCGCCGCCCTGGTTGAGAGCGGTGTTCTCCAGCGACGTCAGCTGGCTCTGCATGGCATCGGCGTCCATGCGCGCATCGATCACATAGTCGGCCTCGACGAAGCGGGCGCCGACCATGCCGGCGGATTCGCGCAGCGTGCTGGTCGGCGGCAGGCTGCCATCCTCGATGAAAGCAACACCTCGCGCGCGCAGGGCCTCGAACATGGATCGGCTGGCTTCTGCATCGGCGGAGAACTTGTCGCCCTGATAGTTGATCACGCCGAAATAGCCATGCGCCAGGCCGAGGATGGCCTCCAGGTTTGAGGTGTTTGCCACCGGGTTGCTGTCAGCGCGCAGCGTATTGGCATGCGGGCGCACGCGGCCGTAATTGTGCGGCTCCAGCGGCAGTTCGATCAGCACTTCATGGCCGGCCTCGCGGGCGCGGTTGATCCAAGTCTGCAAGTTGCGGGCATGGGGGGCGAAGGACAAGGTCACTTCCGGCGGCAGTTCGTCGATGGCCGACTTGGTGTGGGTGTAGTTGATGCCGAGCCCGCCGATCACCAGCGAAACCGTGGGTTGGCCTGTGCGGCCATAATAGGGGCGGGCATAGGCGTCGGCGATTTCCTCGCCATTCGGCCCGATCACCGGCAGGAGGCGGCCAGCCCGGCGCTCATGCAGGGCAGCGAGCGGGGATTCCGGCAGGGCGCCGAGCGAGTCGACCTCCGAATAGGCCTCGCCCGGATAGACTGTGCGGCCATTGATGCGCACGCCCTGGCGTTCGCCCTGCGGCGCGGATGCCAGCACAATGCCGGCTTCGTCGCCCTGGGCTTCGAAGCTCTCATCGGGGGCGGGGACGCCGAGGCTCGGCTCGTCTGTTCCGTGGTGGGCGGGAACCGGCTGCAGGCTCGCCATGCGCACCGGGGTCAGCTCGCGGTCATTCAAACGCGCTTTCAGGGCCGGCGGGGCTGAGGTCTGCTCGGTGTCGAACAGGGCCATGGCATAGGTCGGGCCGGCATCCACCGGGTCGCCGGCGAGCTGGATCGCGCCCATGCCGATCCCGCCGAGCACCGCAAAGGTGGCCGTGCTCAGTGCGAAATGCACCAGGCCTGACTTGAATGCAGAAGGATTGCCTGCGCGGCGTGCCGACATTGCGAGCCCCATCTTCCGATCTCGGAGAACTAGAGGCCTATTCGTGCCGTCATACCAGTTAACAGACAGCAAATGCTGCTTAAGACTTAAGGAGTTCAGCCCGCATTCGGTGCAATTTCCGCGCGCCGGTAGCTGCCGCGGAGCACTTCGACGGCACGGTCGAGCTGATAGTCTTCACCGGCATAGTCCTCAGGCGGCTGGTCGTCAGGGATGTGCGGCGCGCGGCGTATTTCGCCATCCTCATTGTCGAGCGCGTTGGGCAGGTCGGCCTCCGACCAGCGGCGCGCGGTCTTGATCTCTTCCTCGCTCAGCCGGCGCTGGGCGACCTCAATGTCCGGCTCGATGCCGCGGGTCTGGATCGAGCGGCCGGCGGGGGTGTAGTAGCGCGCCGTGGTCAGGCGGATCGCACCTTTTTCCGCGCCGAGCGGAATCACGGTCTGCACCGAGCCCTTGCCGAAGCTGGTCGTGCCCAGAACGGTTGCGCGGTCACGGTCCTGCAGGGCGCCGGCGACAATCTCGGAGGCCGAAGCCGAGCCGCCATTGATCAGCACGACCATGGGAATGTTGCGGAACACCTCGCCGGAGCGGGCATTGTAGCGCTCGATATCGCCGGCGCGCCGGCCCTGGGTGGAGACCACTTCGCCGCCGGACAGGAACTTGTCGCTTACCGACACGGCCTGATCGAGCAGGCCACCGCCATTGTTGCGCAGGTCGAGCACGAGGCCCGTGGGGCGGCCAAGCTCGTCCTCGATGCCATCAATCGCCTCTTCAAGCAGCTCGGTTGTGCGCTCATTGAAGGTGGAGACGCGGATATAGCCGATATCCTCGTCCTCGATGCGCCAGGTCACCGATTTCGGGCGGATCACTTCGCGCGTCAGTTCCACGTCGAAAGGTTCCTCGCCTTCGCGCAGCACGGTGACGATGAGGGAGGTGCCGACCTCGCCGCGGATATCCTTGACCGCTTCGGTGACGGTCTGGCCGACAATCGGGCGCCCGTCGATGGCGGTGAGAAGGTCGCCGCTTTCCAGACCGGCGCGGCTGGCCGGGGTGTCGTCCATCGGCGTGATCACCTTCAGGAAGCCGTCTTCCATGGTGACCTCGATACCGAGCCCGCCATATTCCCCGGAAGTCTGCACCTGCATGGCGCGGAAATCGTCCGGCGAGAGATAGGAGGAATGCGGGTCGAGCGAGGAGAGCATGCCGTCAATGGCTGCTTCCATGGCCTCGGCCTCGTCGATCTCGGTGACATAGTCACTTTGCGCGCGGGCCAGGATTTCGGCGAAAAGGTCGAGCTGCTGATAGGTCTGCTCGCGAGTATTGTGCACGCTGTCCGGCCAGGCAAAGCTGGATACCCCGACGGCGAGGCCGCCCATGACCACCCCGATCGCTGCCCCGGTAAGCATTGCGCGCATCGACACTCTCCCTTTTGCGGGGCCAGCTAATCTAGCGCCCGTTACGCATCCATCTGGCAGGGTTCAGCGACGCTTCGCCCTGCCGCAATTCCAGATACAGTTCGGGCGGGGGATCCGTCCTCGCTGACATCTGTCCAACCGGTTCACCTTCACGAACGGTCTGTCCGACCGAACCGTAAATCCGGCTCATACCACTTAATATAACATGGTATCCGTCGCTTGTCCGCAAGATCAACATTTGTCCATAACTGCGAAAACGTCCCGCATATTCGATGCGACCGTCCGTGGGCGCCGTAACCTGGGCGCTCGGGCGAGCCTGGATGGTTAATCCTTCCGATGTTCCCCCACCTGGCAGCCGGTCACCATAACCGCGTGCAACCAGGCCCGTAACAGGCCGGCCAAGGCCGCCGAGCGAGGCTTCGCCGAGCGGTTCGAGATTGGGCTGGGGCGCCGGGCTCGGAATTCTCGCCGGGTTGGCCTCGCCGGGGACTTCAAGCGCGACAAGGCGCGGGCGCATCTCCGGCTTGGCGCTTGGCAGGGTAGGCGCAGAGAGTTCCAGATCCGCCAGAAGTGTGCGCAGGGAATCGGCGCGCTCGCCCAGCTCAGCGACATGCTCGCGCAGCACATCAGCATCTACCATCACCTCGTCAAAGGCGGTGCGCTTGGCGGCGGTGAGCTGCAGGATCTCTTCTTCCTTCAGCGCCAGCACGGCCTCGGCGGCATCCAGGCGCGCACGCTCGCGGCGGATATTGGCTTCGAGATCGTTCAGCGCATCGATCTCATCGCGCAGCTCATCGACGCGTGCGGCCAGGCGCGGACCGGCGTCGCCGGAGACAATCGCGCGCCGCACCGCTTCATTGGCCCGGTCGGGCGAGACGATCAGGGCCGGCGGCGGCTCAAGCTGTTTGGTCGCCAGCACGCCGAGCAGCTCTTCCAGGGCGGCGCGATCAGACACAAGCGCCTCTCGCGCGGAAACCATGCGTGTGCGCAGATCGATGAGGCGCATCTCCGTGGCGGCGGCCTGTTCCTCGCGCCGGCGGCTCTCCATGGCGGCAGAGATCAGCTGGCTTTCCAGGGTGGCGAGGTCCCGGCTGGTGACCTGCGAGGTGCTCTCCAGGGCAGCCAGCTGAGCCTCCGCCGCGCGCTTCTCCGCCTCCAGTGCTTCGAGCTCGTCGACGGTAAAGGACTCCGGCGCGGCCGCCATCAGGGCCACGGCTGTGGAGATCATCAGGAACCGAATCCGAGCCATCCCCCTACCCTAGGTTGGCGAGTGTGTCTGGCAGATTAACACAGCTACAAAGTGAACCGTGCCAGCGCGGCCCTGATTCGTGAAGCGTAAGGCGCACCATCGCTGTCCAGAAATGCCGGATGGTCGACAATCAGATACCCGATCAGGGCCAGGGCGCCGGGCAGGGCGGACGCGATCGTATCCTCGCTCACCGCACGCCCGTCGAGCGGCATATGGACGATCTGGTTGCGCAGCTCGACCAGTTCCAGCGCCTGGCGCCTGGCCCCGGTGAGGCCCGACAGGCGCTCGGGATCGGCCAGAAAGTCCGGCGAGGCTGCGCGCCGCATCAGTGTGGAGATGGAGGCGACCTTGTCGGCCTCGTCCGGGTGGGCGACATGGGCCGGCAGGGCGGTTTCATAACCGCTCAGTGCGGCAACCAGCGCGCCCTGCAGCGCCATGCAGGTGGCGATCGCCGCCCAGCGCCATGCCCCGGACTCGGCCTGACCCGCGGCAAATTCCAGCGCCTCGGCCGTGGTCTCAAGCGCCCGGCGGACGCGGCGCCTATTCTGATCCGACACCTTCGCCCTCGGGCTCGGCCGCCTTGCGCAGGTCCCAGCCGGTCTCGGCAACGATGTATGTCATGGCCGCATAGGCCGCCACGTTCTGGCGGAATTCGTCCGGGTCGATCTTGTCGAAAGTGTCGTCGGGGGTGTGGTGCAGGTCGAAATAGTCCTCGCCATTCTGGCGCGGGGTGACCACCGGCACGCCGGCCATGCGCAGCACGCCGATATCGGGCCCGCCAAAGGCCTCATTGCCGCCCGGCAGGATGCCCAGAGGCGCAAGCACCTCTTTCAGCGCTTCGGCATAGCCCTGCGCGCCCTCGCCGAACCGGGTCTCGAAACGCCAGATCTTGCCGGCGCCGAAATCGCTCTCGGCGGCAAAGACATGCTTGTCGAGATCGTCGATATGGGTGTCGGCATAGGCCCGTCCGCCGAGCAGGCCCACTTCTTCGGAGCCGTAGAGCACCACACGGATCGTGCGGCGCGGGGCGGACGGCAGCTCCGCGATCAGTTTCGCCGCGCCGACAACGATGCCGCAGCCGGCCCCGTCATCGATGGCGCCGGTGCCAAGGTCCCAGCTGTCGAGATGGCAGCCGATCAGCACGATCTCGTCGGCAAGGTCGGTACCCGGCACCTCGGCGATGATATTGCCCGAAGGCGCATCTTCGGCGGTCTCAACCTGAATGTTCACATTCACGGTCACCGGCCCGCGTTCCATGAGGCGGGCGAGTTGGTCGGCGTCGGGCGCGGACAGCGCCGCAGCCGGCCCGGCGCCCACGGCCTGACCGCGCGCCATCATGCCGGTGTGCGGCATGCGATGAGATTGTGTGCCGACCGAACGGATGAGGCAGGCCAGCCCGCCGCGCTCGGTGGTCGCTGCCGCGCAATTGCGCCGCTTGCGCACGGCAAAGCCATAGCCGGAGCCGTCCATGGTGCGCGTCATCGGCTCGTCGAGAAAGACAATCTTGCCCGAGACCTCCTCCGCGCTCGCCGCCTCCAGCGCTGCCATGCTTTCAAACCGCACAAGTTCGGCTTCAACCCCGCCCTCAGGTGTCGCGGTCGACCCGCCCAGCGCGGTGATGATGAGGCTCTGCGACGCCGGGGAGACAACCTCGGCGCGCTCGACCACACGCGACCAATAAGGAATGGTGAAATCCTCTGTGCGCACGACCTGGAAGTTCAGCTCCTTCAGTTCGCGCATCGCCCAGTCGCGCGCACGTGCCTCAGCTTCCGAACCGGCCAGGCGGGGGCCGACCTCGGTGGTCAGGTCCTCGACGAATTTGAGGCCGACCTCGTCGCCGGCGAGCGCGCGCTCCATCAACGCCTCGGCAGTGTCGCGAATATCCTCCGGGATCGGGGCGGCTGACTGGGCGAGCGCCGATCCGACGGCGAAAACACCGGTCAGGGCGGGTGCGAGAAGGGATTTCAGCATGATTGTCGCGCCTCCTGTGAACTGGCTCCTTCCGACATGTCCCGCGGGGCGCGGCTTGGCAAGGCTGCGGCTGGAAAGGCGGTGCGAAAATCCCTGCATTGCCCCCTTGCCAAGCGGGCGGCGATGAGCTTTATGCCGGGTCTGGTCGCGCTCCGGCGTGGCTTACCCCCTTTAAGGATGCGGGCGTAGCTCAGGGGTAGAGCACAACCTTGCCAAGGTTGGGGTCGTGAGTTCGAATCTCATCGCCCGCTCCAAAATACCACAAGAAAACAAGGTGATGCAGACGTCGCGGGCGCGGCGTCTTCGTTTGGGGTAGCGAGCGGGGGAGCGAGAATGCCGGCGAACGCCGTTCGCCAGAGCCGACCAGAAGATTGTCGTTAATTTTGGTCGTAAACATCTTCCAAAGAAGTTGGTTTTGGGAAAAGCTCTAAGAGCTTCCCCCTGATCCGACGTATTTCTGTTTCGTCTTGGTTCGCGCTTCTTAGAATGCAAGCGTGAGCTTCATTGCCGTCAACGGGGTCGTCGAAGACACAAAGGCATCTGCTTCCATCTTGATCGCATTCTTGCCGCAGCGCAGCGGTCAGAAGAAGCACAACGCCCTTTACGGTTTCACCTTCTTCTCTGAGCTGGGCTTCTGCTTGCTTGCGGAGTTCATCGACGTCAATGACATCAACGCGAGTTACCGATAGCCCCTTCGTTTCGAGATGGCTCGGAGGAAATATCCCAGGCTTCAGATCCCCATTTTTGCGAAAATGCCGGGGATTCACCCCCACTCTCGCCAACCGCTCCTGATCGACAACCGGGCCGTATTTGCTGCGAGCCACCTCTTCACAGGTGCAGTACTTCCCGTTTGACAATTATGGCCTCAAATATTTTCGATCACATCCAATAGATCCTGAAATAGGGCTTTCCCACCAAAAGGACCTGCGAATCTTGCCACTTTACCGTGCGCTTCAGCATAGTAGGAGATTCGCCCCGCGGATGGAAAGCCGACATCAATGTAGACACCATCTGATTTCCAATAAAGGCCTACTTCACCATCACCCGAAACAGTAACATCAGGAAGTGTGACGTGGGCCGGCAGCAGCATTAAGAAACGACGCGCACTATCAATCACTTCCGATGACGGAGCCAGACTACCAGGACCGTCCCAGCCGTCCCTCAGTTCTGAAAGGCTATAAAGTTCCTCAATTAAGGGAAGGACACTGTCGGGCAGAAACTTGATTCGACTCTGAGATGAAAAACTGCGGTTCGTTTCAGAGCCGTCCTTAATTTTAAAGGTCCCAACCTTTGGACCGGCTAAAGCAAAGGCTGCAAACGCAAATGTGGCGAAAATAGTCGCCTGCTGCACATTGAAACCAGGTGAGGGACCGGATGCTGGAATTGTCACCTGCTTCACCGATTGATCATAGTCAGATAAAATAGACCGACTTGTCGGCTGCGTGCTCCAAGCTTCGGCGTTTTGCGCAGGTAGAGTTGCCGTTCTACCCATTTAGCCCGACCTTCTCTGACATTTCCTGCGTCAATATTGAACGGAGCATTTCCTTGTTGACCTCATGCAGCATTCTGTAGGCGACAGTTCCGAAGCTATCGTCGTCGTGAAAGATAGAAGCCCAAGTATGACTTTTTAACAGCTCAAGCTGAAGAAATGTGTCCGCCTTGACGATTGGTACCTGCTTATCTTCGAAAACAGCGTCCAAATGAATTCGTTCTAGCAACCGTCCATCCAGGGGCGGCTCGCTTGGTCGGTACCAGCCTTGGTGCAAGTGCCACAGCGGCCCACATTCAAAAATTGATGCTGGAAGGTGTTTGCTTTCACGATCCAAGAATTCTCCGATTGAGTACGTATCAATCTCAGATGTCCACCGAAAAACATCTATGTATTGCAGAACAAACCCAACGACAGAATTGTCCGAACCAACGGCGAACTCTCCGGCCACGGTGAAGTACTGTCGCACCTTCTCCCAAATTTCCGACCAACGAGTATAGCTGAGACAATTTACGAAAATCATATTGTCATCAATTCGCAACCGCCAATCGAGCGTTCCATCGCGCTTCATAGCATCAAAGCTCACCCCCGCAGTTGGCTGCGGCATATTCTTCGGAGGTGGACCATCACCTATTGCGAACTGTATAATTTGAGTTCTGTTGAGCCTAGGAAAATCCTCTTTGAATTTCGGGTGTGCTTCAATAAGAGCCTCGATCTCTTTAGCTGAGACATTCCGTGCCAGCCGAATACCGAACACCACCTCGACAATTGCATGATGATCTTTGTTGGGCTCAAAGGACAAATTCGTAGTCTCCCAGATACTTCGACTCTGACGGTGATCTTGTTGCCCCTTTAACTCAGTCGGATAAGGGAGTTCCATTTTCAGCACAATAGCAGCGCGAGTCGGCCTATTCCAGTGGGGGGCATTCGGATTCAGATCAGTCCTTCCATGCGACCCGCCATCCAGCCCTGACATGGCTTGCAGAACCGAGCGCCGTTCGGAGTGGGCTCGAACTGTGTGCCGCAGCGAATGCACGCCCGATTGATGGGCTTCTTGTTCCGCGGGGACTTCCGCCGATCAGATATCGCCGCGCCAGCTCTCGTCTGTCTTCCGTATAGGCGTAGTATGCCATGGGGTTAGCTCCTTCATTGGCAGCCGCCGCGGCCCGTCCGAGGTGGCTCGAACAATCTTTCAGACAAGAAGAGCGAGTTCTCCCGAGCTAATTCGGACTCTGGCGCGCGGCGTTCCAGATGGTCTGCCAGACGGTGCCCGAGCCGGAGGCGGCCTCGGCCGCGGCGGGCGCCGCCGTGAGCACCGCGAGGTGGAGCAGGAACTGCTGCCGATGGTCCCCTTCGGGCTCGTCCACCAGCGCGAGGAGCATCTTGGCCAGGGCGGCGCCGGGGGACTCCGGGTCGCTCCACCGCACCAGGCCGCGTAGCAGGTCAGCCAGCACCTCCCATCTGGGCTCGGGCGGCCTCGCCCGGTCCGTGGGGAACTGGATGACGTCCATCCTTACACCAGCCCGTTCAGCTGGTCGTTGAGCCGTCGCGTGCATTCAGGGCAGAACCGGGGGCCGTTCCGGGTCGTCTTCACCCGCGTGCCGCAGCGCATGCAGGGTCGCTCGACCTGCTTGGCCGTCACCTCGGCCTCCTGCCTCTTGGTGGCCTCTGTGGCCTCGGGCAGGCGATACAGGCGCCGCCCGGTCATTGGCCTGCCCGCTCCCGCCTGGCGAGATACACGGCGAGGTCGCAGGGCCGCATGCGCTTCAGGACGTATGCGGGTGGCTCGAAGCCGCCGCGAATGGACAGCATCGCCTGCTCAAAGGCCCTGTCCCGCATTCGCTTGGTCGCCTCGCACCGGGCGCGATGGTTCAGTTGGCGGTAGGACGCGCGAGCCATCAGTCACCCTTCTGCAACTGCTTGATCGCCTTGAGCGAGCGCTGGGCGGGGGAGTTGCGCAGCTCAAGTATCTCCGCGACCATCCAGGTCAGGTGGTTGCCGGCGGCCTCCACCTTGTCCAGGGCCTTCTTGGCCGCCTCCAACTGGGAGGACTCCAGCGGCGCGAACTTCCGTTCGGCCATGGCCCGGAAGGTCTTCATCTCATCCGCCCCCACGCCCAAGAGGTAGTGGGGGGAGTCGAGCACGGCGGCGACCGTGCGCTTGTCGCCGGCGTCAACCGCCTCCCGGAACACCTTCAACCGCTGGGGCGAGGTCAGGGACTTGAAGTGCGCGCGGACCTCGCCCGCGATCGGCTTCTGCACGTCGGGGTGCTCCATGGCCTTCGCCACCCGGTCCTTGAGCGAGTGGATCTTTGCCTGAATGCCGGCGTGCGCGCTGTCGATCTGCCGGGACGCTCGCGAGTCGGCCCGTCCCACAGCCTCGAAGAAGCCATCGGGGTAGGCGGTCTCGTGGACAACCTGGCCACCGGAGACGACCTTCTTGCCAGTGCTGTGGGTGGCCTCAACCTCCACGCGGGTCTGCCTGATCGAGGACATGGTTGTATAGGTCACGGCCAGGGCTGTGTGGGCGTCCGCGAGGATGTGGCGGCCCATGGAGCCCTCCACGTCCAACGCCTTGGCCAGCCCCGCGAGACTGGTTGGGTGGATGTCGATTGGCAGCCCGGTGTCGATGGGGGGTGGTTCAATCACAATGAGTTCTCCTTCTAGTAATGGCCTATGGTTCGGCCTGTTCCGATTGCTTGGCGGGAGTGGAGGACGCCGTATCGCAGGGCATCAGCGGCGTGGTCTGGGCCGGTGGTGTCCAGGTCCTCGGGGCGGCGCTCATTGCGGGTGAGGAACGGGAGCGTCGCCCACAGATACTCGCAGCGCTGCGATATGAAGAGGCCCGGCGCGCCGTTGCGGTCCCGGGCGTTGACCAGCAGCTCACGAATGGCCGCCCAGCCGGCGACCCTCTCCTTGCGAGGCTTGGAGACGTAGATGCCGTTCTCGCTGAGCAGCTCGACGAGCGTTTGCTGCAGGCCCATCGCGTCGTCGGCCACGCCCTGGGGATACATGTTCCAGCGGTCGCACCGCTCGATGATCGCCTCGGCCAGCGCGCCCGGGGCCATCCGCGTCCCCGAGTTCAGGTCGTTCGGGTCGTGGGTGGAGACCTCGTCCAGGACCACGAGGCTGTCGGCGGCCATCCCATTCATCGCGTGGCGCGTGCGCGCGAACAGCAGGCAGACGGCGGGCGCGGCGTACCCCCAGTCGAGGGAGATGAAGCCACCGTCGATGTACCGGTGGTCGAGGTCGCCAATCTGGTGGACCCTGGGATCAAGCACCCCGGCGAAGTAGGCGCCGCGGTTGATGCCGAAGTCACCGGTTAGCCAGGCCTTGAGCAGGTCCTCATCGTTGCCCACGGAGGCCCGGAGGCGCTGGATGTAGGCGTCCTGGTCGATGAGCGGGTTGTCGCGCAGCGTGCTCGGGCAGTTCACCCACATCTCGCCGTCGATCTCGTAGGGCGTCCAGGCCGGGGCCTTCGTGACGTGGTCGTGGTGCAGGGCGGCGTTCTGCGGGCCGCCCGGGTTGGCGGTGTAGACGGTGCGCAGTGGGATGCCTTGGGCCGCCCGGAGGTTGGACTTCAACAGGCGCACCCAGCGGGGCTCGCGCAGCAGGCCGTACTCGTCCACGAGCAGGTGGGTGTAGCTCTTGCCCTGATGGCGGGTGTACGCGGACGGGTGATCCAGGGCGGCGAACTCAACGACGGCGCCGTTGGACAGGCGGAACATGTGGTCGGCACGGTTGCGGGCGTAGCCGCGCGCGCCATAGGCCTGCAGGCACATCGCCTCAAAGTTCTCCTCCATCTCGCTCAGCGCGCGGAAGGTCATGCGAACGACGAGCGGGCGCGCCTCGGAGCCGTGGAGCTCGCAGTGGCGCAGGACGTCCAGCATGGCGACGAAGGACTTGCCGCCGCCGCGGCCACCGCCCAGGAACAGGTTGTATTCCGAGGGCACGGCCAACACCCGCGACTGCCAGGGCGTTGGGTTGATGCCCTCCGCCTCCTCACGTCTCATCGGCGGCCTCCACCGTGATGGAGCGCATGTACTGCTCGGGGCTCATGGCGCCCGGGAGGTTGATGGTGATGTTGCTGCCCCGGTCCTCGCGAGGCTGCGGCTGGTCGGTGTAGCCGCACATGGATTTCAGGGCGAAGATCGTGGCGGCCACGTTGCCCTTTCGGGCCAGGGTGAGCATGTGCCCGACCAGCTCGTCCTCCAGTCGGCCCCGTCCCTCTCGCCACGCCTCGCCCACTGCCTGACGGTCATGCACCAGCTTGGAGAGGGTGGACTGCGCGCAGCCCAGGTGCTTGGCGATGGTGGCCTGCGAGTTGCCCCGGGCGGCCATCTCCGTGATCACCTCCAGCCCGGAACGGGTGATGGTGATGGGCGCGTTGTGGTCGTCTCCGTCGCGCGTGATGAGCGCGGGAACCTGAGCCTGGGGTGATCCGGTCGAATTGGTCATGATCCGAGCGTGCCCGGAACCAATGCACACCGAACCAGAGCTAATTCGGCTGGCGACACCTCCCTCCTCAACAGGTTGAGGTGGCCAGGCCAATACACCTGTCGCTGCAGCGCTTCCGGCACCAGGCGAATGCTACGGGGCAGCCCTCGGGGAGCGGCGGAAGTATTTCATTTCGATAGACTGCTCGCTGGCGCATGCTCAAATGGCCAAGTTAGCTCCTTTGGTATTTGTTCAACTGCCCCGCCGGCGTCCAGTCGGCGGGGTTTTCTTTTGCACCTGAGCCCAGGGGCGGTCAGAACGCCACATTTTTACGGATCGGGAGCCGTGGGTCACAGTCGCCCCTGCACCACCCCTCACAGAAGAAGCCCAGCCGGAAGGAAACCCGACTACCCTTCCGACTACCGATCCGACTACGACACAACCCCCTGTATTTTATATATTTTCTATTCTTTTAAGTCGAGTAGTCGGAAGAAAGAGAAGAATTACTACAAACCGGCCTACCCCGCCCTGCCGCCTGCCTGGGCATTTTGTATGAAATTGGCCGCGAGACCCGACTACACGACTAGACCCGACTTTCCCCTGCAATAACAATCAACTAGGCCTAGTCGGATGGGATTTCGTACCCGACTACCCGACTTAGAAAGGCGAGTCCGGCTGCGATTTTGGCCAGGCATCATCGTCATTGCTCCAGGCAATCTCGCGTTTCAGCATGCCCTCCCACCGCTGGCGTGCCAGGCCCAGCGGCGGGAGTTCATAGCCGCGGCGTTGCTTGGTCACGCCGCGCGCGTCTTTAAGGCTGGCCCGCCCCCCACAGCCCCCGGAAAGCTTACTCAAGAGCTTGCCGACCGGCAGCTGGAACTTGTTGGGGTCCAGTCGGTTCTCGTCCAGCAGGCCCTCAGTGGCGACGAACACCTTGCCATTGTCCAGCACCTTGGAGAGGTAGGGCAGGGTGCCATCGTCCAGCATCTGCTGCACAGCCCGGCGCGCGGCGTCGAGGCTGAGTTCCTTCTGGTTGGCCAGCCCCTTTGTCTCGGGCCGCTTGTTCCAGTCCCAATCGTCCCAGTCCGAGCTGTCGCGCAGGTCGCGGAACATGGCCTCCCGCCCGCCGCTGTTCCATTCCTTCAGCATGGCGGCGAAGTATGTCCTGTCGTTGTTGTGCTCGCCCGCGTCGACGCGAAGCACGAGGTACCGCCGGTCGTCTTCATCGATCTTGGCGATGTGCTCGTCATTGCTGGCCGCGAAGACCCGGAAGCATTTTGGGCGGGTCTCGACGTCGAAGCCCTTGCGCTCAATGTTGATGGTCTCGGCTGCCACCAGACTTTTCAGCTTCGAGGCGTGGCGCTGCATGTCGGCGCCACGGGGCTCGTCCACGAAGACCATCAGCATCGCGTCAAGATGGCGGTTGAACTTGCCAAACAGCCGGTCCGCGTCCTCGGCATAGCAGTAGTGGTGGCCGAACCACTCACCTACCATCTGGCAGAACAGCGACTTCCCCGAGCCTTGGGGACCGTTCATCAGCACCGCGACCGGGCGGTTCCGCGACGGCTCGACAATCATGTCGCGCAGGAAGCCCAGGAACCACCAGGCCAGGGTGTCGTCACCGTCGCACATGTTGTCAGTGATGTGCTGGCGCATGAGCTTCCAGCGTTCATGGTCGCCCTCCCGGAGCGGGGTGGCGCACCCATCCGGCCAACCCCGCCAGAGGTTGCAAACATCTTCCGGCCCCCGCCGCCCCGGCATGAACTCGGCTCGGTCATAGCGCCGGATTATGGGCCGGACGTGATCCGATTGATGCCCGCCGGGCTGCGCCAGCCAGAACTTGGCGGCGGGCACCTCTTTGAAGGTGCCATCTGGCTGGGGCAGTCGCCATCTTACCTCGCGATAGGAGTCACAAAACTTTGCCATGGTCTGGGCCTGCAGGGCGCCGTCGCCCCAATGGCAGACGGCGGCCTGGCCGCCCAGGTGGCGGATCACGAAGAAGCGTTCAGAAAACTCCTCCGGCCCGGCCAGCGTGGCGATCCGGGTCCATGAGGCGTGGCAGAGCAACCTGCGCATGAGATTCGGTTCAGCGGCGACGTGCAGCAGCTCCGAGCAGATCGGCCCGGGGCAGCCGTCGGCGGAGTCTTGGGCGATCTTGAGGCCCAGCCTCATCAGCTCCTCGACCTCCTCGGCCGAGAGGTGGAAGGACAGGTCGAGCACCGTGGCGTCGACCGTGCCGCCCGTGGACACGCTGACCACCTCGGCGCGCAGGCCCTCGGGCAACTTCTCCAGCAACTCGCCCAGCCGTTGTTGGTCCAGCGTCTCAGAATGGGGGTTCATCAGACCGCGCTCCACGACTCAGGTCGGACATGCTGTCCGCGAGGTCGGCCCGGCGTTGCGGGGCCTCCTTCATCTGCTCGGCCATCCACTCGCGGACCTCCGCCTCGCACCAGACATTGTGTCTGCGGCTCAGGGGGATCGGGGGTGGAAACTGACCGCGCGAGACATAGTCGCGGATCTGTCGTGGATTCAGCCCAACCAATTCAGAGACCTGTTTGGTGGGCAGGAAGCGATCACTGCTCATTGCCAACTCCATTGTGTATTTGTTCACGAGGAGTATGTGCAGACCGCATTAGGCGCGCACCCGAGCTATTTCGTACGTTTGCGTTTGCGCTGCTGGGCTGGCTCCCATTCCTTGTAGAGGCCGGATATCTCCGGCCAGTCTATCCCGAGGTCTGGGTCGAGCCACTGGATTAGAAGATATTGCTTGCGCGCGGTCTTATTGTTGGCGGCCTTATACGGAGCTTTCCTGTCATAAAGCTCGACGATGTCCGGCCACTTGCCGGCGATCTCCTGAACCTGGGGGTACATCTTGCTAATGGGTATCCGATTGAAGTCCGGCGTCTTGCCTCCCGCGCCTTTTATGCCCAGCGTGTATCTGGCCCGATGTTCAATTCCGAGGCGTTCGCGCTCCTTGGTGCCGCCCCCTTTGGCGTCTTCCTCAAGAGACCACTTCTGTCCCTCCCACCACCGTTCAAACCAATAGCCTGGAAGCTGTTCGAGCGCGTGGCGCAGCGTGCCCGGCTTGGCCGTCCCCAGCGGCAACCGTTGTGCGAGATAGTCGCGGGGCTTTTTGTATTCCTCGCGCGAGGCCGACACCTCTTCCTTCCAGCCATTGTATTCCCATTTCAGCTCTTTGAGCCGCTCGGGGGTGGTGTCGAGGAGCTTGGCCAAATCGTCCACATAGAGGTCCCCAACAGACTTGTAGACCTCTTTGGCCTCTTCGTAGGTACAACCCCCTTTCACGTACCGCTTTATGCGTTCCAAGTTTGCGCCAGACGCCCACTCTTGGTCGCCGACGGGCTCCTTCGGCGCGTGCCTCTCGTACATATCATACATCGATAGGCCTGCCTTGGCCCGCGCCCTGCGAACGACCCTGACGCCATTCTCAATGACAATGTGCAGTGATCGCTTCCAGTCAGTCGCCATCTTCATAGGCCTCCGCTACGAGCGCGAGCGCGGCCCGCTTCTCTTCCAGATAGTCGTGCCGGTTGTAGGCGCGCTGCAAGACGCCTTGGCTGTGGCCCAGGACGCGACCGCGAACCTCCGGCGCGACCCCCAGCCGGGCCATCTGGCTCTCGACCGTGCGGCGCAGGTCGTGCGGCGACCAATCACCCCCGATCCGCGCGCGGGCCTTTGTTCCGAAGTCAACGGGCCTCGTCCCGCCGGTCGTGGAGAAGATGTAGGGGCCGGGCAGGCGCGGCAAAGAGTTCAGGACGTTCCAGGCCCTGTCCGAGAGCGCGACGACATGCTCGCGGCGCGACTTGTACTCACTCGCGGGTATGACGAGGCAGCGGTCACCCTCATCAACCCAATCCCACCGCGCCCGGGCGATCTCGTTCTTCCTGCACCCGGTGAGCAGCAACAGCTCAGTGACGGAGCCCAGTGGATAGCCCAGCGCGCGGGCGCCCTGCAGCGCCTCGCGCGCCTCGGACACGTCCAAGGCCCGGCCCCGGGTGGTTGGCTGGGGGTCGCGGCGGCGCAGATTGGACATGGGGTTGCGGAGAATGAGGCCGCGCTGCTCCGCGTGGGCCATCAGTCGGGAGAGCATCTTGCGGGTCTCGCGGGCGGAGCCAATCTGCCCATCGACAATCATCTTGTCCAAGTGCTCGTTGATGTCTTGCCGGGTGATTGAGTGTATCGGCCGCGCGCCCCAGTGGGCGACGACATGCAATCGCAGAACTCGCTCCATGTTCCGCCAGCTCGCGGGCGAGACCTCCCGCCGGGCCAGCTCCAACATCCGCTCCACGACTGAGGCAACCGTGTCCACCGGCCCAGAGGTGCGGCGGGGGTCGTTGCCCTCCAAGACCGAGCGCAATACCTCGGTGGCGCGCTCCCGCGCCCTCGCCACGCCGACCAAGGGCCATGGGCCCAGAGTGATCCGGTGCTGGCCACCCTTCAGTGGGCGCCCGGTGTCCGTGTAGCCGCCCTCGCCCGGCACCTTGTAGATGACCGACCAGCTCTTCGCCCCGCCGGGCGTGACGCGCAGGCACAGGCCACGGACAATGGCGTCCCCCAACTCCAGCCGCCCACGCCTGGGTGGCGCCAGGCGCTCCACGCCCAGGTCGGTGAAGGCTCTCTTTGGCAACCGTTTGCTCCTCGGGCATCTCTGGGGGAGCGAAATCCCCGCGACACGTTACGGTTGCAAACATACGCAAGCGCAGATAAAAATAAAGTTAAATCAATGCACTTGTTCTCAAGAATAGAACGCAACAGACCGCAAGCGATGCCATCACTTGGAAATTGCCAAGGTTGGGGTCGTGAGTTCGAATCTCATCGCCCGCTCCAGTTTCAGGTCAGTGTTGTTGTAAGCCTCTCGGCGAGGAAGTCCGTGAGCAGGCGGAGCTTTCCCGAGACATAGGTTCCAGCCGGGCGCAGGATATAGATACCGTGTTCCATGGTGGCATAATCGCAGAGCAGGCGTTCCAGCCGGCCTGCCTCGACCGCATCGCCAAGGATGAAAGTCGGCAGATAGGCAATCCCAAGCCCAGCTTCGGCCCATTGCAGCAGCGCCTCGCCGCTGTCTGAACGGAACCTGCCGACCGGGTGCACCGAGACCAGCTTCTGCCCGTCCCGGAACTGCCAGTCAGGGACGCTGCTGGTTGAATAGATCAGGCAGTTGTGCTGGGCCAGGTCACGCGGGCTGGTTGGGCGCCCTGCGCGGTCGAGATAGGCCGGGCTTGCCACCAGCAAGCCCCTGGACGGAGCGATGCGGCGGGCTACAAGGCTGGAGTCGGCCAGCTCCCCGATCCGGATGGCGGCATCGAAATTTTCTCCGATCAGGTCGACGCGCCGGTCGCTGAAGGAGACATCCAGCTCCAGTCTTGGATGGGCGCAGGCCAGTTCGGCCAGCAATGGTGCGAGATGGCGCAGGCCGAAGGAATGAGGCATGGACAGGCGCAGACGCCCGATCACCTCCCCGCCCTGGCTGGCGGCGTGGTCGCGTGCTTCCTCATAGTCGGCGAGGATCTGCTCGGCGCGGGCGCTGAAATCATGGCCGGCATCGGTCGGGCTGACACCGCGCGTTGTCCGGCTGAGCAGCCGCGTGCCGAGACTTGCCTCAAGATTGGCAACGCGCCGGCTGACCATGGACTTGGAAATGCCCAGCCGCCGCGCCGCCTGGCTAAAACCGCCGCTGCGCACCACCTCGACAAAGCTGCGCAGCTCTTCCAATTCGCTCATCACCGTTCCCTTTGATGCAACAATATGGTGCAGAATATAGGTCTTATGTTCCTGGATTGTGACTCTCATCTGTGTGCAGGCAAAACACGAGGCTTCAGAGGAGGCACCCCCCATGTCCAATATTCTTGCTCTTACCAGCAGTGCGCTGGGCGAGGCGTCGGTTTCCAATCGGTTGGTCCGCGAGACCATTGCAGCCCTGCGCGAGACCGATCCCGCTCTCACCGTCACGACGCGCGATATCGGCGCCGAGCCGGTTCCACACCTGACGGTGGACTCCGCGACTGCTCTGCGCGGCGAGCCGGCCAATGCGGCCCAGACCGAAGCACGGGCGCTTTCGGATGCTCTGGTCGCAGAGCTTCAGGCCGCCGACACGCTGGTGATCGGCGCGCCGATGTACAATTTCGGCATCCCGTCGACGCTGAAATCCTGGTTCGACTATGTGCTGCGCGCGGGCGTGACCTTCCGCTACACCGAAGCCGGCTCTGAGGGCCTGTTAAAAGGCAAGCGCGCTATCGTGATCCTCACGCGCGGCGGGTTTTACAGCGAAGGCCCGGCCCAGGCGATGGACGCCCAGGAGCCGCATCTGCGCACGTTGCTCGGTTTCATCGGCATTACCGATGTCACCTTTGTGCGGGCTGAGAAGCTGGCCTTCGGGCCGGAGGCGAGCGCCGAGGCGATCACTGGCGCGCGCGGTGAAATCGGCAGTCTTGTGACGGCAGCCGCCTGACTGCTCAGTCAGCCAGGAACCGCCGGACGGCGTCGACGAATCGCGCCGAGGCCGGTTCGCGGCCGAGCAGCAGGTGATTGTTGGATTCCAGGCCGACAAATTCGGCATTGGGAATCTGCGCGGCAATAGCTCGGCCCGATGCCATCGGTATGCGCTGGTCGCCGCGGCAGTGGATCACCAGGGTGGGGCACTGCACTTTGGCCAGCCGGTCGCGCACGTCCAGCGTCGCGAAAGCCTCCAGGAAGCGCACGGCGTTTTCCGAGGAGGCGGTATGGCGCTGGAACTCGTCGAACCAGGCCAGTTCCTCCGGTGTCGCATCCGGCATGAAAGTCTGCGAGAAGAAGTGACGGTAAGAGGGGTTGTTCGCCCGCCCCCAGCCGGTCTCGGTAAGGACCATCACCGCCTCGCGTTCCTTGGCCTCTTCCGGAGTGGCGGTATGGCGCCAGCCGGCCGTATAGCCGCCGAACAGGATGAGTTTTGAGACCCGGTCGGGATGGCGGGCAGCATACTCTATCGACACCGCTGCGCCCTGGCTGATGCCGAGCAGGGGAAAGCGCTCGAGCCCGGCGGCATCCACCACCAGTTCCAGATCCGACACAAAGGTATCGAAACTGATCTCCGGCACGTCCCAGTCCGACAGACCACAGCCGCGCTCGTCATAGCGGATGAAATGGTATGAGCGCGCCAGCTCGCGGAAGAGCGGGCTCCAGATCGGTGCTTCCCAGTCGAGCTCCAGATGCGAAAGCCAGTTGGCGGCTTTCACCAGCGGCGGCTTGTCCGGCGTGCCGACAGCGGCCCAGGCAAGCGTTGTAGCGTCGGAGGCCTGGACGAAGCGGACCGCCTGGCGGGGGGTGGCTGCATTCGCGGGCGCCATGGTTGGCGCGGGTGCCGGCGCGCGGATGCCCGGTTGCGGCGCGGGCGTGCGTGGCGGCACGGGATCGGTAGACCAGTCGGGCGGCTGCAGTCCGGCGGCGCGATAATCCTGTTCCAGTTCCTCAATCCGCGCCAGCGCCTCTTTCTCCCGGCCCATCCAGCGCCGGCTTGCCACGGCATATTGCGCAGCGAGCGCATCGAAAGGCGCATCCATCAGCCAGCGTTCTGCCCAGCGCTCGGACTCTTCGGGCTCCAGCTTCGGGAATGTCGCCAGCCGGCGGGCCATGCGCACGCGGAACCGGGTAGCCTCGTCACGCTGCTGGGCGAGCCAGGCGGTGTAGTCGGGCTGGTTGGGCAGCTCGCAGTCCTCCAGCAGGAGGTGATTGGCACGCTCCCAGTTGCGTTCGAGCTCCGAGACATGGGCCTCGTTACCGTTGGCACACTGGCGGACCTGGTGGAAATCGACCCGCACCAGGGCCGGATCGAGCTCGATCCGCTCGCGGTCGGAGGTCAGGCGCATTTTCTCGCCGGCATTTACCGCCGGGCGCAGCTTGCTGAGCGACCAGCGCAGCGCCGCGCGCGGATCGTCGGGGATCTCCCAGAACAGCTCGCACAGCCGGTCGCGCCGCTGGGGGGTGCCGGTGAGGGCGAGATAGCCGAGCAGGGCACGGGTTTTCCGGGAGGCCGGCAGTGCCAGTTCCTCACCATCCAAGTGCACCTTTATGGGGCCGAATGTGTCTATCAAAAGCATCCGACTTGCCGTTCCATCCTGTGGCCAGATCGTGAGTGCGAATGGTTAGGCCACTCTTCGACACTATGGCAGACCTTTGTGATGTGGTCAGGAGGCCTCAGGGAATTGTCTGGGTTGCGCGGCGGCAAAAACGGCCGTGCCAGATAAAAGAACGCCCCACGAAAAATCGCGGGGCGTCAAGTTTCTGGAGTGCAGGGGTCCAGACTGCTAGTTGGCTTTCTGCTCGCCATTGTGCAGGGCGATCAGATCCGGCATTTCCGTTTGGAGGACGGCCTTGCCGAGCAGGTCCTCGACGCATCGCTTGGCCGCCGAACGGAACTTCAGGGTGATGGAGAAGGGCTCCTCGCGCGAACGGCAGGCACGCTCGGCGATGTCCTGGAAATTCTCATAGGTGACTTCGACCGGAGCGGTACGATCAAAGCTGAAATCCACGGTGAAGACTTCGTTGTTGATGGCCGCGGTGGCCGGGAAGGCGAAGGTAGAGACGGCCACCAGAGCCGCGAGGGTGCTGGTCAGTTTCATCAGAGGTATCCCTTTCGTGTTTCTGATGAACTCCTTCAACCGGGCTCGCGTGTGAGCGGGCGTTGCACTCGCAGTGGCAGGCAACGTGGAACAGCGTTTGTATTGCGTTGTATTGGCGGGATGTGGATCACAGTTAATTTATCGGGCTGTTATCCAGGATCATTTTCGCCACATTTCAGATATCGGGGCAAAAAAAACCGCCCAGCCGAGGCCGGGCGGTTTCGATGTTCAAGTGCTCCGTTGGAGCAAGGGGCCTCAGGCGCCGATCAGCTTTTTCGCCTCGTTCACCCAGTCGCCCTTTTCGAACTTGCCGGAGATCGACAGTTCGTCCTCAAGCTTGGCCACATCCTCATCGCTGAGATCGGCAATCTGCGCGAGCGAGGTGATGCCGGCACCCTGGAGCTTCTTCTCCAGCGCCGGGCCAACGCCGTTGAGAGCCTTCAGGTCGTCCTCGACCGTGTCAGCATCCGCGTCGGCGCCTTTGGTTTCGGACTGGGCCGGGGTTTCCTCGACCTTGTCACTGGCTGCAGAGCCACCCGAGCCGGCGAGCGCCGCACCCAGGATATCGCCCAGCGAGGCACCGCTATCGGCCGAGCCGTATTGTGCGACGGCTTCCTGCTCCTCGGCGATTTCCAGCGCCTTGATGGAGAGCGTCACGCGGCGCGAGCCCTTGTCGACATTCTGCACGCGGGCATCGACCTTGTCGCCGACCGCGAAGCGTTCCGGGCGTTGCTCGGAACGGTCGCGGGAGAGATCGGAGCGGCGGATGAAACTCTTCATCGCCGGTTCGCCGAATTCCACCTCGATACCGCCGGAGGCAACTTCGGTCACCACACAGGTGACGACCTCACCGCGACGGATACCACCGCCATCGGAAATCGGGTCACCGCCGACCTGCTTGATGCCGAGCGAGATGCGCTCCTTGTCGACATCCACATCCAGCACCTTGGCGCGCACGGTGTCGCCCTTCTGGTAGGTCTGGATGGCTTCGTCGCCGGACTGGTCCCAGGCGATGTCGTTGATGTGCACCATGCCGTCGAGTTCCGGGCCGAGGCCCACGAACAGGCCGAACTCGGTGATGCCGCGCACTTCGCCCTCGATTTCCGAACCAATCGGATGCTCGGCGATGAAGGCATTCCAGGGATTGTCCTGGGTCTGCTTGAGGCCGAGCGAGATGCGGCGCTTCTCAGAGTCCACGTCGAGGACTTCCACATCCACTTCCTGGGAGGTGGAGACGATCTTGCCGGGGTGCAGGTTCTTCTTGGTCCAGCTCATTTCCGAGACGTGGATCAGGCCTTCGACACCGTCTTCCAGCTCAACGAACGCACCGTAATCGGTGATGTTGGTGATCTGGCCGGTCAGGCGCATGCCGACCGGATACTTGGCTTCGATGCCATCCCACGGATCGGCCTCGAGCTGTTTCATGCCGAGCGAGATACGCTGGGTGTCCTGGTTGATGCGGATGATCTGCACCTTCACCGTATCGCCGACATTGACGACCTGGCTGGGGTGGTTGATGCGCTTCCAGCTCATGTCGGTGACGTGCAGGAGGCCGTCGATACCGCCCAGATCCACGAAAGCACCGTAATCGGTGATGTTCTTCACGACGCCGTCGCGGACATCGCCCTCATTCATCTCGCCGACAATCTCGGCGCGCTGTTCGGCGCGGCTTTCTTCCAGGATGGCGCGGCGCGAGACGACAACATTGCCGCGCGGACGGTCCATTTTCAGGATGGCGAAAGGCTGGGTCTCACCCATCAGCGGGCCGATGTCGCGCACCGGGCGGATATCCACCTGGCTGCCGGGAAGGAAGGCATTGACGCCGCCGAGATCGACGGTGAAGCCGCCCTTCACGCGGCCGACAATCGCGCCCTTCACGGGCTCTTCGGCGTTGAAGGCATCCTCCAGGCGGATCCAGCTTTCCTCGCGGCGGGCTTTCTCGCGCGAGAGAACGGCATCGCCGAGCGCGTTCTCGATGCGCTCCAGGAACACTTCCACGATCACACCAGGCTGGGGATCCTTGGTGTCCTGGTAGAATTCCTTCAGCGGCACGCGGCCTTCGGTTTTCAGGCCCACATCGACGATCACGGCATCATTCTCGATGGCAATCACGGTCGCGGGGACGACCTTGCCTTCGGTCATGGCGTTGGCCGCGGCGCTGTCTTCGAACATCGCGGCGAAATCGTCAGTGGTTGGGTTCATTGTTTCGGTCATAGAGGGTTTTCGGTTGGGTTGCGCCAAACGCTCTGGAGAGACCCGCCAATACAGCGAAGCTCCCTCATGCGCCCGGCATGGGGTTGGTGTTGAACATGTCTCGCGTGGTGCCGCCCTTTGGTTTTAGCGCCTGGCCTTCTGGCCGGTATCACTAGGAGCAGCTCAAATTCTAACGGGCGACTGTGCGATCGATAATCTCACAGGCCCTCTCCACGGCCGCTTCTATAGTCATGGACGTGGTATCGATCAAGTGGGCATCGGCGGCTTTGACCATCGGCGCATCGGCCCGGGCGGCATCGCGGGCGTCGCGGGCGCGCATCTGTTTCAGCACAATCTCATAGGAACTGCTCTCGCCCCGGGCGCTGAGTTCGGCATGGCGGCGGCGCGCGCGCTCTTCCACAGCGGCATCCACCCAGAGCTTCACATCCGCGTCCGGGCAGATCACTGTGCCGATATCGCGCCCGTCGAGCACCGCGCCGCCGGGCTGGCGGGCGAAGCGGCGCTGATAGTCCATGAGGGCCGCGCGGACCTTGGGATGGGCCGCCACGATGGAGGCATTTGCTCCGGCCCCATCACTGCGTAGCTCTTCCTCGTCGAAGCCGTCGAGATCGAGATCCTCGGCAAGGTCGGCGAGCGCGTCCTCGTCGCTGAGGGAGACATCGCTGCGCCCGCCCAGACATCCGACAGCGCGGTAAAGCAGGCCGGTATCGAGATGGGCCAGCCCGTAGCGCTCTGCCACGCGTTTTGCCAGCGTGCCCTTTCCCGAGGCTGCAGTTCCGTCAATCGCAATGATCATGGGCGCCCGGTTTGCCCGCCGGCCCGATCTTGTCAACCGCGTCAATGCGCGTTGAACCGAGCTAAGCCAGTGCCAGGACAACGGCCTTGAGAAGCGAATCCTTGCGCTTTTCCATGTCCGGCAGATCCTCGAACGGCACCATCATGGGATGGGTCTTCTTTGCCTCATCCTTGACCGCGCCGTATTTCCAGCCGTCGCGCTTTTTCTGTTCCATCCACTGATCGTGCTGGTGGCCGTCATTGGCTTCAGGATTGGCGAGCACGAAATCGACGCTTTCCAGCGTGCTTTCCTTCATCCAGAGCGGGGCCTGTTTCCAGTGCGGCGGGGGCTTCTGGCCGTGTGCGGCAGACCAGGCACGGATCGCCTCGTGCACGGTGCGGGCAATGGCAAGCCGCGTGGCGGCATCAGGTTGGCTCATTGTACGGTCCTCCAGTCGGCCAGCACCTGGAGCATGGAGGCATCCAGGAGCACGCCGGAATTATTGTCCTGAGAATGGGCGGATCCGCCAGACCCCGTGCCATAGGCATGGATGGCGATGACGCGCACGCGGCCATCCTCGTCGAGCACATAGACCGGCGCGCCGCTTTGCCCGGCATAGGTGTCGGCGGGATAGAAAACCTGTCGGGCGGTGACGGCGTCGATCGGGGTTGCATGATGCCACATTTCGGCGGCGCGCATCGGCGCGCGCAGGCCGGGGGCTGAGAGCTTGTCGCCCGGATAGCCGGTGACATGGGCCCAGCGATGGGTCAGCGAGGTCGGGTTCAGCGCCCCGACCCGGAACCAGCCAAGGACATCGCCGATATCCTGTCCCAGATGGATCGCGCCCATGTCGAAAAGCGGGTCGAACCGCTCCGACCAGGCCGGATGGACCGAAAAGCGCTGGCCGAGAATAATCCCGAACCGCTCTGCGAAGGGCTCCATCACGCCGGACCGGGCCGGGCGGATCTCGATCGCCTCGACCTCCGGCGCACCGGGATAGCCATGCAGGCAGTGCCCCGCCGTGATCAGCGTGCGCCGCCCGATCAGGAAGCCGGTGCCGTAATTGGTAAAGCCGCCCTTCTGTCGGATGACGAGGGAGCAGATCATCCGGAACGGATCGGCTGTGGTGTGCTGGACCTGCATGCGGTTGTCATCGCCAATCACCGTCTCGAAGCCGGCCGAGGCGGCGCGGAAGGTCTCCATGTCGCCCTCATAGAGGCCCTTGCGCAGGTAGAGCCGCTGCACGTCGGACTGGTCTTCCTTGTAGGCGATGTAATGGCCGGGCAGGCCCTGACGGGCTTCGGGAACGGCAGGCGCGGGAGTCGCGCTGCCATTACCGATGGGCTTGGCGAAGATCTGCTTGGCGACATCGCCCATGGCGCCGGCCCCGCCCGTGGCGATCACCGCCTGCCGGGCGGCGGTGGCGAGGGTGAAGAACTCTGCATCCGGGCCTTTGCCCGCGGCCTCGATGGCTGCGCGGATGGAAGGGATCCAGATGCCTTCATTGGCTTCGTATGTGGCCGATTTCGGCGACAGGCGCGGGCATTCGGGCATGCCGCGATGATGCACGCCGACCAGCTTCCAGGTGCCGGCCTCGAAGACCGGGCTGCCGGAACTGCCAGGCATGCTGGGCGTGCGATAGTGCAGGTGGATCGGCCGGCCGTCGAGCCTGAGCGGCGGGCGCACGGCGCGGCCCGGCTCGCAGGCATCATGGTCGAGCAGCATCTCGTCGCCGAAGGAATAGCTGAGCTTGCCGCCACCCGGAAAGCCGAGGATCACGACATGCATGTCCGTGCCGTCCTGCTCGACCGGACGGCGTTTGGGCAGGTATTCGGAGATGTCATTGGTGCCGAGCGCCACGGCCTGGCCCGGCAGGCCGCCATCGGGCACGAGCACGGCGACATCGTGACTGGCTTCATTGCTTTCCCAGAGCACGCCGGAGAACTCCACCGTATAGCTCGCCTCGGTATCGTCGAGCGGATCGAGATCGACGAACACTGCCCGGCAGCGCTGGAAGGACGACGACAGGGTCGCATCCCCGCCCGAAGTGACATGGTGGTTGGAGACGATCAGCGACCGGCCGGCCCAGTCTGGATTGAGCACTTCGCCATCGACGACGAAGCCGGTGCCGATGCGCTGCCAGCCGCCATGGGTGACGGTCTCGATGGCGCATAGCGAGCGCGACCGGCGCATGGCGCCGGCCAGGCGTTCGATGTCCACCATGGCGCCGGCGGCCCGGCCAGCGCCGCGCTTGCCGAAATAGGCCTCGAAGCCGGCCGCGGTCGGCGCGCCCTCGGTGGCGGCGCTCGACAGGTCGGATTCAATGAGCCGGGCTTCCTTGACGCTGAGATTGACATTGTCGGTCTGCACGATCTGGGCGGGCGGCTTGCCAGCACTGTCGGGTGCGGCGTCGAGATTGAGGAGGGCCGCTTTCAGGACGCGCACAATCGCGCCGCCCTCGGTGCGGTCCTCGCCCGACAGGCCCCAGATCTCCTCAAGCTGGCGCAGCGAGGAGGCGAGGCTGAAGGCCGTACTGGCCGGATTGCCGGCATAAGCGCCATAGCAGCGCGCGGCATCTTCCATCAGGTCGAGTACAAGATAGGCTTCGCCACAGGTTGCCAGTGTCCAGATATCGCCGGGTGCTGAACCATCCGACAGAGCCTTGATCAGGTCATCGCGATGGATGTCGAGGATCTTTGTCGCGAGGTTCCGGGCCATCTCATCGCGCGCCCAGCCGGCCCCAGACACACCCGCCGCTCCATCGCGGGCGGCACGCGAGATCAGTGCGGCGGCATTGATGGCGTGGTAGGTCGAGGAGGCGTCCTGGCCGCGCGCCCAGACATCGAGATAGGCGTCGGCGGCTTCGCGCAGGTCCACCGGGTCGGGCATGCGCCCCGCATGCGCCGAATTGACATAGGCCTGCTTGTAGGCCCGGCCGATATTGCCCATGGCCGACTTCCAGATCTTCAGCCGGGCCGGGTCTTGCTCGGGGTCTTCGGGATGGATGAAGGTCGCGTCCGCCAGGGCCGAGGCCTCGCGGATGGCCTCGCGCAGGCGGCCAAGCTCGATCAGCGCCTGAACCTCCTTCTGCTTTAGTTCCGGCGTGGACAGGCCCGAACGGCCGGCCAGCAGGCAGAGAATGAGCAGCAGGGCGAAGGCGCGGCGCGTCTGCAAATGGGTTGCGATCTTGAGGATCTCTGTGGCGCCGAGCGCGCCCAGATCGTCGGCCTCATCGACCAGCCGGGTTATCTGCTCGATGACCTTGATGCGCTCGGCCTCCCGGCCCATGGCGAGCACTTCATCGCGCACGGCGGCAAATTCGGCGAGGTCAGTTTCGCTGGGTGGGTTCATGAGCGCGCCTCCCCTGTCAGGCCACCGAAGACGGGTGCGGCGATTTCCTCGGGCGAAAGCGGTTCGAGCCCTTCACTGATGCTTTCCTGGCCGCTGGCCCACTGGAAGGAGATCCGGCGCATCAGGTCGACCCGGTTGCGCCAGCCGCGGCGGAAGCTTTCAAGCCGCGGATTGCGCTCCATGATGCGTTCGAAATAGGCCCAGCGGGCATCCAGCGCCCGGCGCACCAGAAGCGGTGGATCGGTGGCACGTATGGCGGCATCGGTTTGTGGGCCATAGATCCCGTCGACAGAGGCCGATGGGATGCCCGCACCGCGCTGGATGAAGGTCATGGCCGGGCGGTGGCCATGGTTCACGCAGGCATCGAACAGGACGAGCGCGGAGGCATCGTCGGGCATCTTGTGGCAATAGCCGGCCCGCCAATACCCCTCATAATAGATCTGCTGGACCTCGACTTCTTCAATGTCGCGCACGCTGCGGGTCGGGCGGTGATTGCGCTGGCGCCATTCATTATAGGTGCGCTGGGTGACGCCCATATTGGTCGCTCCGCCCGGATCGTCGGGATGGTCGACAAAACCACCCTCATTCACGCGCATGATCTGGTGGCACCGATGGAAGCGCGCCCACTCATCGCGCATCTCGGTGACAACGGGGGCGTCCTTGATCTGGTCATAGGTCTGCTTCAGGGCCTGAGCGACATTGCCGAGGCGGCTGGCGAAGCTGAAGCTCTCGGCATTGTTCAGAAGCGGGCCGAGCTTGCGCCGGGCGGCCTTGAACAGGCGTTCGCTGTCAGCCGGCACGAGATCGGGGCAGAGATAGACCGCGCGGCGGAAGGATTCCAGCGCGCCCTGGGTCTCGCCGGTCATCACCTGGTTTTCCAGCGTGCGCCAGGCGGAGTTGACTTCCGGTACGCTGCCCCAGTCCGGGCGGGTGTCCTCGCAGCGCAGGTCGAACACCACATAGGGTGCATCGTCATAATCATTGCCGCGGCTGGTCAGGATCTGGCCGGTCTGGCGGTCGACCGACATGCCCGCCGGCACATCCTCTCGGGCGATGAGGGCATAGTTGCCCGCGCGCGGCAGGCCAGTTTCGTCAAAGAGGGTGCGGATGTCGAGGTCGAGCAGCGCGAGCCGCTCCACCCCGTTGCGGTCCGCGAGGCGATTGAAGGCGCGATGCACCGTGGTGGCGACATCCAGCATGTTGGCCGCCTGCCCGATGGCCGGATTGGTCGAGGAGACGAACTGGGCGACCGGGGATTTCACCACCGCTTCGAGCACGCCGAACGTGTCGGCAAGATAGTCCTTCTGCACCACGCCGCCAAAGCCGAGCTGCAGCGGACCCTCGCCGCGATAGACGAGGCGCGGTGTCAGCTGCTTGTCGATCAGGAGGACGCGGTCGAGCCGGCGAAAGCTCTCCGCCTGGATCGGCGGCGGCGGGACGTCGAGATCGGCTTCGTCCATCACCGGGGCACTGTCGCCATAGATCGGCGCGCCGACCTGTGAGCCGATCTGGGTGCTGGCGCCGGCCATCAGGGCGTCCTCGACCGCCGGGGAGAATACCCCGGCCAGCTTGGTCTGGGCATCGAAATTGGTCTGGCCGAGCACGCCGAAGAGATAGGGCCCGAACTTGGCGAGATTGATCCGTCCCTTGCGCAGGCTGATCCGGCGCACGGCGATGGAGATATAGGACGTATCCGGGCTGAACCGGCGCGGTGCGTCCTCGTTGAACCGCACCAGCGCATGGCCGTTGCCGTAGGTCAGCAGGTCAGACGTGGGCATCGGGCAGCTCCTTTTTCGTCGTGCGGACAGTGACGGTCAGCATGCCCGCTTCTTGCAGGAGCAGGAGGTCAACCGGCCGCACCAGGGCGCGCGGGGCCGCTGCGCGCGGCGGGATCACGACATCACTGCCTTCAGACTGCAGGCGTTGCGACAGGGTGAGAATATATTTGAGATTGTAGATCCGTGACTTCAGCGGCAGGGCATCGAAGCCCACGAGATCGGGATGGTGTTTGGCGGCATCATCGCGCACGGCATTGTAGCGGAAGCCACGCAGGCGCCGCTCCGCGCACCAGCGGATATGCTCCAGCCGGGCGAGCAGGACGCGCTCGGTGAGATCCTCGGCGAGGGACCGGTCCGCTCCGAGACTTGGCAGCGTATTGGGAGACGGCATCCGCCCCGATGCCTTGATCCAGGGGGTGAGGTCGAAGCCTGCTGCATGCAGCAGGGTCGGCACGAAGGCTGCCGCCGAACGGCTCGAATAGCGGTTCACCTCGCGCACCTGGCTCCAGTTTGTCGGCGGGGTCTGGCTGTAGAGATCATTGTGCACGCTGTGGACGCGATAGGCGGCGAGATCGGGTTCTTTCTCAAGCACGCGCGACGCCTGGACGATCTCGTCCCAGGTGCCGAAGGCCTGGATCGGCATGTCGCCGGGCGCGAGCGTGTCCGGCGCGGCGTCTTCTTCCGTCGTGCCGCCGCCGCGCACGCAGGTGAAGATCGGGAAGGCCACGCGCTCGCGCTGAAGCACCTTGTCCTCGATCTGCCAGGCGATGAGCTGTTTCAGCTGGGCCGCGGCGATGGGCGGGTCGAGATCCTCGCCGGTTGCCACATAGGCCGCCGTGACCGGGTGCTTGTCCATGCGCTTGAACAGGTCCGACAGGTCGGCATCTGGCTGGTCGAGACGCACGTCATGGAAATGGCCGTCGAAGACCTCTTCCCATTCCGGGCACTGGCGCTTGAACCGGGTCCATTTGGACGCGTCGGGCTCGATGATGGAGATGACCTGTTTGCGGTAGGGATCGGTGCGCTGGCTTTCGCAGATTTCGGTGAGCAGGGCCTGGCCCATGGCGCCGAAACCGACCAGCAGAATGTGCTGCATATGGTCTTCGCCCATCGCATAGAGCGGATGGGCCGCCAGCACGGCGCGCGCGGCGCACCGGCTCTCGCTGATCAGTTCCACCACGCTGTCGAGCACGCCGGCTTCGGTGAATTTCTTGTCCGCTGCGGGCCGGTCGAAATTGTAGTTCAGCGCTTCGCGATGCTCGAACCAGCCATCATCGACGCAGACGAAGATATGCGGGCCCTGGTGCTGGGCATCGCCGAGTTCCTGACTGCCGGCCGCTTCGAGCGCGGCGCGGGCAAAATCGCGCGACTGGAAGGTGGCGCGGGCCATGTCGGCCGATTCCGCATTGTCCTCCATCGCAAAGACCAGCGAGCGGGCGCGATGGGCGGCGGCGAGGTCCAGCAGGCTTTCCAGGTCGCGATTGCTGTCGAGGGTGAGGATGCCATTGCGCGTAGTCTCCCGGCCTTCAGGCACGAAATGCACCACTTTCGGGGCATCTTCCATCGCGGCGGCGGCTTCGGCGATGGAATAGGCAATCGGCCGGTCGCCGATGATGACGATATGATCGCTCCAGAAGTTCCGGCACCGCCAGGACAGGAAATTCTCCAGGAAGAGGCGGTAGACCACCTTGAACAGGGTGAGGAAAAAGACCACCGCGCCGATCCAGCGCGCCACGCCAAGCAGCCGGAGCGCCACGACGTTCTGCACGTCGCCCTCTTCCCCCATACGGGCATAGGCATCCGACAATGTGTTGACCGACAAGGCGCGATAAAGCGCCTCTTCATAACGGGCCAGTCCGGCATGGGTGTCCGGCAGTCCGATCGACCAGCCGGCAAAGGCCATGACGATGGCCAGGCTGCCGGCACAGACCAGAAACCAGATCGGGACATCCCACGGGTCGGATGACGGCGATCGCTTAGCCAAGATGCCGGTCTCCCCGCATCCTGGAACTTTTGTCCTGCGTTTGCCTCACCATTGACCGCCCTACGCTACGCCCCCCTTAACAATCTGTAAAAAGGGCTATCGGGGCCGGTGAGTCAATCGAGACTGCTGCAGGGTTCACACCAGAAGCGTGACGGCGAAATAGCCTTTCTCGTCCTGCCAGGTGTTTTCCCTGCGCCAGCCGGCCTGATCGAGCAGGCGGTCGAGCGCGGCGAACTCGAACTTGCGTGAAATTTCCGTGCGTACGCTCTCTCCGGCCCGGAAGGTGATCTCATGGCCGTCGAGCCGCACGCTCGTGTCGCGCCGGGCGACGAGATGCATCTCGATCCGGCCTTCATCCTCGTTCCAGCGGGCCTCATGGGCAAAGGCTGAAACGTCGAAATCCGTGCCCAGTTCGCGGTTGAAACGTTCCAGCAGATTCAGGTTGAAAGCCGCGGTCACGCCGCGCGCATCGTCATAGGCCGGCACGAGGATGGCGGGGTCCTTCTTCAGGTCGACGCCAAGCAGGAAGCGTGCATTCCGACCGAGGCTGGAGCGGGCGGCACGGAAGAAGGCGACAATCTCATGGTTTTCCAGATTGCCGATGGTCGAGCCGGGGAAGAAGCCGACCCGGCCACCCTCTGCACCAGGAGCGTCGGAAAGGTCCACTTCCTCGGTAAAATCGGCCACGACGGGATGGATATCGAGGCCGGGATAATCGGCTTGCAGGCCGGCGGCGGCATCGCGCAGGAAGGGGCCGGAAATGTCGATCGGCACATAGGCGCGCGGGGCTTCCAGCGCATCGAGTACCAGCCGGGTCTTCACCAGCGCGCCGGCGCCATACTCGACCAGAACCGCACCAGGACCGATCGCCTCGGCCATGTCTTCGGCATGGTCCTGAAAGATCGCATGCTCGGTGCGGGTGGGATAATATTCCTCCAGCCCGGTGATCTCCTCGAACAGTTCCGAGCCGCGCCGATCATACAGCCAGCGCGAGGAGATGGTCTTTGGCGTCGCGGTCAGGCCGGCAAGCAGGTCTGCGGCCATACCGCTTTCGGGGGGCGAATATGTGTCGGGCATGACGTCCTTCAGAGGTCGCGGGCAAGGCGCAGCCCGGAAAACTGCCAGCGCTTTTCCGGCTGGAAGAAATTGCGGTAGCTGGCGCGGATATGGCCTTCCGGCGTGGCGCAGGAGCCCCCGCGCAGCACCATCTGTCCGCTCATGAACTTGCCGTTGTATTCGCCCACCGTGCCGGGCAGGGGCTTGAAGCCCGGATAGGGCAGGAAGGCGCTGGCCGTCCATTCCCAGGTGTCGCCGAAAAGTCCGGTGGGTGCAGCGCTGGTCCCGCGCTGGGGCCGGGGTCGCAGATGGTCGAGATCGGCAAGATTGCCGGCGATCTTCTGAGCCGAGGCGGCATGTTCCCATTCGGCCTCGCGCGGGAGGCGGGCGCCAGCCCAGCTGGCGAAGGCGTCAGCTTCGTAATAGCTGACATGGCAGACCGGCGCGTCGGGATCGACCGGCTGGAAGCCGCGCAGGGTCTGGCTCCACCATTGCCCGTCCTTCTGCTCCCAGTAGAGCGGGGCGGCCCAGTCCTTGCGCCGGACATGATCGAACCCGTCCGAGAGCCAGAGGCCCGGCGTGCGGTAGCCGCCATCCTCGATGAATTCCATCCATTCGCCGTTGGTCACGGCGCGGTGGGCGAGTTCGAAGGGCTCCAGCAGGGCGCGGTGGCGCGGGCGTTCGCTGTCAAAGGCAAATCCGGTGTCCGACGCGCCGATTTCGACAATGCCGCCCTCGAACGAACACCATGAGAGCGGGGCAATACCCGGCCCGTCCACTGCGAGCGGCTGGCCGGGGCGATAGGCGGGCTTCAGCGGGTTTTGCGCAAACAGGTGCAGGATGTCGGTGAGCAGCAATTCCTGGTGCTGCTCCTCATGGTACAGGCCGAGCGTGATCAACTCGCGTGCAGATGGGCTGGCGCGAGTGATCAGTCCGGTCATCGCGGCATCGACATGGGCGCGATAGGCCAGCACCTCTTCCAGCCGCGGGCGAGTGAGTAGCCCCCGGCGCGGGCGGGCATGGCGTGGCCCGGCGCCCTCATAATAGGAATTGAAGAGGTAGGCATAGTCCGGGTCGAACGGCGAATATCCCGGCAGGTATTCCGCCAGGAGGAATGTCTCGAAAAACCAGGTCGTGTGCGCCAGATGCCATTTGACGGGGCTGGCGTCCGGCATGGACTGCACCGTGGCATCTGCATCGCTGAGGCCTTCGGACAGGGCAACTGTCCTTGCGCGTACGGCCATATAGGCTTCTCCAAGACGCGCCGCCTCGGGCTGACCAAGCGCTGAAAGCTGTGGCATTGGGTCCCTCCGCTGGGTCCTAAGTTAGGAAACCTGATAACGCCTTGCCACCCCTTTTGGCTCCGAAGCTTGGCCAATCGCGCCAATTTGAGTTAAGGCACGCAGCTTGTCCGGCCGGAAGCGGCGCCCCAACGAGGAGAAGGACCAGTGACCGAGATCACGCTGCACGAGGCCGACCTTCCGGCAGGCCTGGATCTGGGCCCGATCGTGGCCGTTGATACAGAAGCCATGGGGCTGAACCCCCATCGCGATGCCCTGTGCGTTGTCCAGCTCTCGTCCGGCGACGGGACGGCCCATGTCGTCCGCCTGACCCGTGATTTCGATTGCCCGAACCTGAAGGCCCTGCTGGCCGATCCGAAGGTGCTCAAGATCTTTCATTTTGCCCGTTTCGACGTGGCGATGATGAAGAAATGGCTCGCCGTGGACTGCGCACCGATCTGGTGCACCAAGATCGCGTCGAAACTGGCGCGGACCTATACAGACCAGCACGGCCTGAAACATGTCGCCAAGGAAATTGCCGGGGTGGACCTCTCCAAGGCCCAGCAGAGCTCCGACTGGGGCCGCGCGGAGCTGACCCAGGCGCAGCTGGAATATGCCGCCTCCGACGTGCTGCACCTGCATGCCATCCGTGAGGGGCTGACCGTCATGCTCGAGCGCGAGGGGCGCCTTGCCCTCGCCGAGGCCTGTTTCGACTTCCTGCCGGTGCGCGCAGATCTCGACCTCGCCGGCTGGGCCGAAAGCGATATCTTCTCCCACGCTTCGTGACGCGGCTTGCGGGAAATTCGCCGGCCGACGCTATTTTGCCATGAACTGAGCGCTTTCTTGCGTGCGATGTGTGGGATACACACATGACCGATGGGGTTAGACGCGGGCACACGGCCCGTTGTGTGAGAGAGTGTTCATGAGTGCCACGCCTGCCGAGCAGACCGAGTTTGTCTGGACTCCCCGGCGCCAGGTCACGCTCGCCCAGACCCAGCGCCGCTCAGCCATCGTCCGCATCCTGCGCACGGTGTTCACCGCCGGCGCGGCCATTTCCATCGGCACGCTCGCCGGGCCGGTCATCGCCAATGCCCTGTCGGGAATAGACAAGCGCCCGAACACCTTCGGCAGCGACGAGATCGTGACCATGATCAATCCGCGCTTTACCGGGCGCGACAAGGCCGGCGATTCCTACATCATTACCGCCGACACCGCCCAGCGCCGGCGCGCCAGCGACAGCCTGGTGGATCTGTCCAATCCCCAACTGGTCGACCAGGACGGCAGCCGCATCACCGCGCCCGAGGGCACCTATGACCAGGACAACCAGACGCTGGACCTGTTCCGCGATGTCCAGGTCACCGACCAGACCGGCTACCGGTTCCGCACAACAAGTGCCCGGTTCTACATCCTGGAAGGGCGGATCGAGGGCCTCGACCCGCTTTATGGCACCGGCCCGCTTGGCGATATCCGTTCCGACGCCTACGAGATTACCGATGATGGCGAAGTGATCACCTTCCGCGGCAATGTGGAAATGGTGTTCGAGCCCGCCCCGCCGCGCGAACAGGCCGTTGAGGGTGAGACCGACGAGACAGAAACCGAGACAGAACCGACAGCGGAGAATGATGGTGAAGACAACTAGAGTTCATGCCCGCCCCCTTGTGGCAGGTCTCGTGGCCGCAGCAGCCTTCGGTGTTCCGGCACTGGCCCAGCTGTCGTCCGAGGGCGGCCCGATCCGTGTGAACGCCGACAGTTCCTCGGTGCTCGAGCGCGAGCGGCGGGTGCTGGTGGTCGGCAATGTCGACATTGTCCAGGGCGACGCGCGCCTGCGTGCCGACACGGTGACGCTGTTCTACTCCGGTACGAACAGCGGCAACCAGACCGGGATCGGCGGCGGCTTCGGCGATATCGAGCGCATGACAGCCGAGGGCGAGGTTTTTTATGTCACGCCCGACCTGAAAGCGCGCGGCGATGAAGGAACCTATGACGCCCTGGCCGACACCATCACCCTGACCGGCGAGGTGGTGCTGATCCGCGGGGAGGATGTCGCGCGTGGCTGCGAGCTTGTCCTGCAGGTCAGCGAAGGCCGGTCGAACCTGAAAGGCTGCGATGGCCGTGTGCAGATTCTGATTAACCCGGAATCGGGCTCTTCCAGCCCGGCTCAGGAGAACTAACTCACCTATCGGGCGAATTGTTACGCTCGTTGTAAACCGATTTTAAGGGTGCGCCTGTAGACCCGGCCGGGGAAGTGGCGCACCGGCGCTGCTTTGGAGCTGAACCTATGGAAGACACAACCGAGGGCCTGTTCGTGGAATCGCTTGCCAAGTCGTTTGGCAAGCGCCAGGTCGTGCGCGATGTGTCGCTATCGCTGCAGCGCGGGGAGGTTGTCGGCCTGCTCGGGCCCAACGGCGCGGGCAAGACGACCTGTTTCTACATGATCATGGGCCTCATCCAGGCAGATGGTGGCAGGATCGTGATCGACGGTGCCGATGTCACCAGCCTGCCGATGTATCAGCGCGCCCGGCTGGGCATGGGCTACCTGCCGCAGGAAACCTCGATCTTCCGCGGCATGAGCGTCGCTGAGAATGTCATGGCCGTGGTCGAGCTGTTCGAGACCGACCGCTCCAAGCGCAAGGCGCAGGTCCAGGCCCTGCTGGCCGAGCTGCATATCGAACACCTGGCCGACCAGTCCTCGACCTCGCTGTCGGGCGGGGAGCGGCGTCGGGTGGAAATCGCCCGCGCGCTGGCCTCGCGGCCGAGCTTCATGCTGCTGGACGAGCCGTTTACCGGCATCGATCCGCTGGCAATTTCCGATATTTCCGATCTGGTCCGCTTCCTCAAGGAACGCGGGCTGGGAGTTTTGATCACCGATCACCAAGTGCGTGAGACGCTCGAAATCGTCGATCGCGCCTACGTTATGTATGACGGTGAAGTCTTGTTTAACGGTCCGCCGGATATGGTGCTGCGCAACGAGGAAGTTCGCCGCGTCTATCTGGGAGATCGATTCGCGGCCTAAAGGGGTAAGCTGATGGCTATGAGACAGAGATTGGACATGCGCCAGGGACAGTCCCTGGTAATGACCCCTCAGCTTCAGCAGGCCATCAAGCTGCTTCAGCTCTCGAATATCGAGCTTGCCGAATTCGTCGAGGCCGAAATCGAGAAGAACCCGCTGCTCCAGCACGGCGAGGCTGGCGATGGCGACGGGGCGGGCGAGGCGTCGGGCGACGCAGCCAGCCGGGACGATCTGCGTCTGGACGATGCCAGTGGGCTCAATGAGGCGCGCGAGGCGCTCGACGCGCCCAGTGAGGATGTCTTCGAGGCCGGCACCGGCTCGGACGTGCCCCAGCCGGCCGCTGCATCGGGCCCGAGCGCGGCGACCGACTGGTCGAAGGCCAGCTCCGGCAAGGGCGGTGGCGAGGATTTCGATTTCGAGGGCTCGCTGACTAGCGATGTGTCCCTGAACCAGCACCTGCACAACCAGCTCAACCTTTCCAGCCTCACTGGCGCGGACCGGCTGATCGCTGCACGCCTGATCGACGAGACCGACGATGGCGGCTATTGCCGCGCCGACCTGGAAGAAACCGCCGACACGCTCGGCGCAGAACTTGCCGATGTCGAGCGCGTGCTGGGTGTCTGCCAGGGGTTTGACCCGACCGGCGTAATGGCGCGCTCCATCCCTGAATGCCTGGCGCTGCAGCTGAAGGAACGCAACCGGCTCGACCCGGCCATGGCAGCGCTGGTCGAGCGCCTCGACCTTGTCGCCAAGCACGACCTGAAACAGCTGCGCGATGTGTGCGGCGTCGACCAGGCCGATATCATGGACATGCTCAGCGAGCTGCGCGCGCTGACACCGCGCCCGGGCGCGAGCTTTGCCAGCGACACCACTGTGGCGGTTGCCCCGGATGTTTTCGTGCGCGAGCTGCCGAGCGGCATGTTCGCCGTGGAGTTGAACAATGACACCCTTCCCAAGGTCTTGATGGACAAGGCCTACTATGCCGAGGTTTCCGCCCTGCGGATGCGCGAGACCGAGAAGGAGTTCATCACCGAGTGCGCGGCCAATGCGACCTGGCTCATCAAGTCGCTGGACCAGCGCGCGCGCACCATCCTGAAGGTTGCGAGCGAGATTGTGCGCCAGCAGGACGCCTTCTTCGCCCATGGCGTGGCCCATTTGCGGCCGCTGAACCTGAAACAGGTGGCCGACGCGATCTCGATGCATGAATCCACCGTCAGCCGCGTGACCTCGAACAAGTACATGGCCACGCCGCGCGGTTTGTTCGAACTTAAATATTTCTTCTCCGCTGCAATACCCTCAACAGGTGGCGGGGAGGCCCACTCGGCCGAGGCGGTCCGTCACCGAATCAAGGCGCTGATCGACCAGGAAACCGCCGCAGACGTCCTGTCGGATGATCAAATCGTTGAAATTCTGACAGAATACGGGATCGAGATTGCACGCCGGACCGTGGCGAAATACCGTGAAAGCCTCGGGATCCCGTCTTCGGTCCAGCGCCGGCGGCGCATGCGCCAATCGGCCTGACTACGACAGGTTGCCAAAAAACTGAGCGTGTTTTTTGCATGACGTGTGTTTTCGCGGCAACATGGCTCCCCATGTGATAGTAAAAGGAGGCCGGATTTGCAGATCAAGATCGCTGGACGTAACGTCGATTTAGGTGAGGCCCTGCAAGAGCGGATCTCCGATGGCCTTGAAGATGCTGTCAGCAAATACTTTGATCGGCCTGGCGACGCTCATGTGGCCGTTTCAAAATCTGGCCATTTGTTCGAAGTCGACATGAATGTGCATCTCGACTCCGGCATTATTCTTCAGGCGGTCGGTCAGGCCGATGATCCCTATGCCGCGCTTGATGCTGGGCTTGCAAAAATCGAGAAGCGCGTGCGCCGCTACAAGCGCCGCCTGCGCGATCATCACAGGCCCGGCCGATCACCTCTGCCGAGCGAGGTCGCCGCGAGTTTCATTCTCGCGCCCATCCCGGACGAGGACGACTCAGGCGATGATCTCCCCAACGGGGCAGACCAGGCGCCGCTGACCGTGGCAGAAGGAAATGCCCATATTCGTACCATGACTGTCTCAGAAGCAGTCATGCAGCTGGAATTGGGGGAATCTCCTGCCCTTATGTTTCGCAATGCTAGGCATAACGGCCTGAATATGGTCTACCGCCGCCCAGATGGGCATATCGGTTGGGTCGATCCAACCACTTCCGAGCCAAGTTCAACCTAGAGATATCTCATGGCGATTGATCTTTCAGCTTTGCTGGACCGTGGCGTAATCCTGCTGGAATCTTCCTGTGGCAGCCGAAAACAGGCGATTGTCCGCCTGTCTGGCGCGCTGGGCGAGAAACTCGGCCTGGACGAACGCATGATCTATGACGCCGTCATCGAGCGTGAACAGCTCGGCTCCACGGGTGTGGGTGAGGGCGTTGCCATTCCCCATGCCCGGCTCTCGAAGCTGGAAGCGCCGGTCGGCGGCCTGATGAAGCTGTCTGAAGGCGTGGATTTCGATGCGGTGGATGAGCACCCCTGCGATCTCATCTTCATGCTGCTTGCCCCGATGACGGCCGGTGCGGACCATTTGCGGGCGCTGGCCCAGGTCTCCCGTGCCTTCCGCAAGCCGGAAGTGCGTGCGGCCCTGCGCGGCGCCAACGAAGCCAAGGTCATTCGCAATATTCTCTGCCAGGACTCCAAGGCTTCCACAGCCTCAGCCGCCTGAAAGCCAAGTTGAGGCGGGTACCAGCCACCCAAAATGATTGCGCCGGGCCCTGACAGGACCCGGCGCTTTTCATTTCAGCGGGGATGGCAGCCTAGTGCAGGCTGGCCGGCGTAAGCTCATGGGCTCGCGCGGCGGCAAAGGCGGCCTCACGGCCTTCCACGATGGCCAGACGCTCGCCTTCGGAATTGTGCACGGCAAAGAGGTCGTCGGTGGTATCGAGCTGTTCCAGCGCATTGGCCGGGAGCACGCGCTGCAGTTCCTCAAGGCCGATCGGGCGGACATAGACCATGCCGCGCTCCTCGAACTCCGGAATTCCGGCGGGGGTGACGTGATGGGTCATAGGTTCGATCCTTCCTTCAAAGACAGGTCTCAATTCGGCGCGCCGAGAGAGTCCTGATGATCAGCAACCCCTGGAACGAGCCTCTGATGATTAGGTGGTGACAGAAAAGACAGGGTTCAAGCATGAGAGGCAGATGGGCGGTCGGCCCTGGCTGTCACCGTGCTCGCGGCGACACACTCAATGCCCGGATATGCAGGAGCCACAGGCCGATGGCGACGAGCAGCGGAGGATAGAGCTGAACGATTGGTCCGCGCATGGTGACCGTCACCGGATCGGCGCTGCCGGAACAGTCCGAGGAGATGGTCTGCGGGACAATTGCAAGCCAGAGATAGATCACGATTTCTACGGCGATCAGTGTAATCGGGACCAGTACCAGCACCGAGACCAGCCAATTCCAGACCGAACGGCCCAGACGCAGCGCCAGGATATGCACACCCGGAACACGTTCCCACACAAGCGGAAGGCTGATTACGGCTGAAATCATGGCCCTGTTGAGACGGACGGCTGGCATGTGAACGAGAAGCGTGCGTATCGCATCTGGCGGCGTGAGGGGCTTAAAGTTCCGATGAAACAACCAAAACGCGGCCGGTTATGGCTGAATGACGATTCGTGCGTGAGGCTCCGACCAGCGCATAAGGGCCATGTCTGGTCTTACGATTTCGTCCAGGATCGCACCCATGATGGAAGGGTCTTCCGCATGCTGTGCGTGATCGATGAGTTCACCCGCGAATGCCTGGCGATCCGTGTCGAACGCAAGCTCAACTCGCGTGATGTGCTCGACACGCTGGGCGAGTTGTTCGTCCTGCATGGGCCACCCGAGCATATGCGCTCCGACAACGGCCCCGAGTTCATCGCCACCGCCCTGCGCGAGTGGCTCCAGCGCATCGGCGTGAAGACGCTCTATATCGAACCCGGCTCGCCCTGGGAGAACGGATACTGCGAGAGCTTCAACTCCAAACTCAGGGACGAGTTGCTGGCGAGGGAAATCTTCTTCGATCTCAGGGAGGCCCAGATCCTGATTGAGACATGGCGGCAACACTACAACACCGCGCGCCCACACTCTTCTCTGGGCTACCGCCCTCCTGCGCCACAAGCCATCTTGCCCGCGGCGTTCATGCCGCCTTACTGTGTGGATGTAGCGGCATGAACGCCGCTACGTGGAATGACGTGATCTGGTGAAAGTGGTCCGGATTTGATGTTAGTTTTCCAGCGGATTTC
>OBIC01000024.1_pt1 | contig 96567 bp, 102 predicted proteins | sample 1519831 | NCBI WGS metagenome assembly OBIC01 (sample SAMN03019805, study PRJEB22545) | beach sand metagenome | biome: beach; feature: sea beach; material: beach sand | place: USA: Municipal Pensacola Beach, FL | collected 2010-10-20 | depth 40-45 cm m
CCATACCAGGTGATCTCCACCCTCAGGCTGGCCCAGCCGTGGCCATCCGCGATCAACTTCCCCGTCCAGGCCACGAAGGCGCGCAGGCTCAGCCACAGCACCGGCCAGAACAGCGGGTGCACCTTTGAGAAGGGATCGGCGAGTTGCTTCATGCCCGAGAGTGTGCGCGGCACGGCAGGTGGGTCGGATTTCAAGAGCCGACTCCCCGTGGCTTGACCACGGGGTCCAGCTCTGGACAGGGCGGCGGGAGAGATGGTGGCGCTGGAGTCGGGCGTCGCCGCCGGAGCATCTGTTTCTCCATATGGCATGGCCGCAAGAGTGGGTGATGGGCCCCGCGGTCAAGCCACGGGGAGTCGGCGCTGGGGGCCGTTGCCTGAAAAGCGTCACAAGCCTTCCCTCCCGCATCCCCCGCGAAAGCGGGGGTCCATGGGCCACTGTGGCGTCCGGGCGTGCCGGCGGCGGATCCCCGCGATCAAGTCGCGTGGGACCGGCTCAGTAAGTTGCCCTACAGCATGTTCAGCGCCAGACGCGCCTCATCGGACATGCGCGAGGGGTCCCAGGGCGGATCGAAGGTCAGGCGCACCTCGACATCTTCCACACCGTCCACGCCGCGCGCGGCGGTCTCGACCCAGCCCGGCATGTCACCGGCCACAGGGCAACCCGGCGCGGTGAGCGTCATCTCTACATCCACCTTGCGCGTGGCCTCGTCGATATCGACCTTGTAGATCAGGCCCAGCTCATAGATATCCACCGGGATTTCAGGGTCATACACGGTCTTGAAGGCCGCAATGATGTCATCGGTGATCCGGTTGAGCTCTTCCTTTGAAAGAACGCCCTCGTTCGCCTCCGCCTTGGCGGCGGCAACGTCGATCATGTCGCGGCTGGTCATATCATCTGCCATGTGTGCGATCTAAGGGCCGTTAGAGGAATAATCAAACTCAAGCGAGCATATCACGCGCGCGGCCGAGCGCATCAATGAATGCATCCACCTCGGTTTCAGTGTTGTAAATGGCGAAACTGGCGCGCGCTGTCGCCGTCACACCCAGATGTTGCATAAGCGGCTGAGCGCAGTGATGGCCCGCACGCACCGCCACGCCATACCGGTCCAGGATCTGTGCAAGGTCGTGCGGATGGGCGCCTTCAAGGCTGAAGGAGAGCACCGCGCCCTTGCCCGGCGCCTGGCCATGAACGCGCAGGCCGTTGATGCCACGCAGGCCTGCCACGGCGCGCTCATAGAGCGCATGCTCGTGGGCGATCACGGCATCGCTGTCGAACTGCCCGACCCAGCGAATCGCCGCGCCGAGGCCGATAGCCTCGACAATCGGCGGCGTGCCGGCCTCGAAGCGGTGTGGCGGCTCGTTATAGGTGACGCGCCCGGTCTCGACCACCTCGATCATCTCCCCGCCGCCCTGATAGGGTCGCATGGCGGTGAGCTTTTCCGTCTTGCCGTAAAGCGCGCCGATACCGTTCGGGCCGTAGAGCTTGTGGCCCGTGGTGACATAGTAGTCGCAATCCAGGGCCTGCACATCCACAGGCAGGTGCACCCAGGCCTGGCACCCGTCGAACAGAACCTCCGCGCCGGCGGCATGCGCAAGGCGCGCGACCTCCGCGGCATCGGTCACCGTGCCCAGCACATTCGACATATGCGTGATCGCCACCATGCGCGTCTTCGGCCCGATGGCCTCGGCGAGCGCCGCCATGTCAAGGCTGCCATCCGCGTTGAGGCCCACCCAGCGCAGCACGGCGCCATGGCGCTCGCGCAGGAAATGCCAGGGCACGATATTGGAATGGTGCTCCATGATGGACAGCACGATCTCATCGCCCGGCTGGATGGTGCCAGCAAGGCCTGAAGCGACGAGGTTGATCGCCTCGGTGCCACCCTTGGTGAAGACGATATTCTCCGGCGAAGGCGCATTCAGGAAGCGCGCCACATCGGCGCGCGCGCCCTCAAAAGCTTCGGTGGTTTCATTGGCGAGTGTGTGCAGGCCGCGATGCACATTGGCATAGGCCGTGCGCATCTGGCCGGCCATCGCCTCGATCACGGCCTCGGGCTTCTGCGCGCTGGCGGCATTGTCGAGATAGACCAGCGGCTTGCCGTTCACCTCCCGCGACAGGATGGGGAACTGTGCGCGAATGGCGTCGAGGTCGAAAACAGAATCGGCTGGCATGCCCGCTATTTAGGCCTGCCAGCCGACTTTACTATAGACCTTCTGGTCACAGAGCCTGATCAGGCATTGCGATCGAGCTCTTCCAGATCGGCGATGTTCTGCTGGGTCTCTGACTTCAGAGCGGTCAGCATTTCGCGCGTCTCCACAGTGATGGTGCCTTCCAGGGCCTCATCGATCTCATCGGCGATGTATTTCTCGCCGCGCAGGACTTCCTCGATCGCAACTTCGGAGTCCTGGTCGACCAGAGTCCGGAGCTGGGTAAAGGCACGGTGGCCGGTGCCAACCATCTGACCCATTTCATCCGGCGTACCGCCCAGGGCGATCACGCGAGCCTGCAGGTCGTCGCGCTGTTCAGCGCGCTCGCTGGCAAGCTCATCGAGCTCATCGCGTACGGCCGGTTCATTGTCCGGAATATCGGAAGCTTCGTCATAGAGCGTGGACGCATCGATATAGATCGACACGAGTTCGTTGAGCTCCGCGATTTCCGTGTCATGGATATCGCTGACGGCATTGTTCTCGGCAACCATATTGGCCTGGCTGCTGGTCATTTCGTCGGTCGCACATGCGGCAAGCGCAAGCGGAGCAACTGCGGCAATCGTATAGACTTTCCAGTTCATCATCGTTCGTACCTCCATTGGTATGGCGGTAGAACGGAGAGCATGGGCGGCGGTTGCCCATCCTACGAAAACGTCACGCAATTGCCTTATTTGCCCAGAAGCCACGCCTCCGCTGCGGCGCGCAGGATTTCAGCTGCCAGGTCCGGGGCGCTTTCGAGCGCTTCGGTAACGAAAGCCTGGGTCAGCAGGGCTTTCGCCTCGGTCTCGGGAATGCCGCGCTGGCGCAGGTAGAAGAGCTGGTCACCATCCAGCGCGCCGCAGGTGTTGCCGTGGGCGCATTCGACATCGTCGGCATAGATTTCCAGCTCGGGCTTGGCAAAGACCTCCGCGCCATACTCCAGCAAGAGAGCATGGTGCTGCATGGCCGCATCGGTGCGCTGGCCGACCTTGCGCGGCACCATGAACTTGCCCTGGAAGATCCCGCGCCCGCCCGCGAGGACGGCGCCCTTGGTGAGCTGGCGCGTGGTGCAGGCCTCCGCACCGTGACGGATATGGCTGGTGAGGTCGACATGCCGGCCTTTTGCGGCAAGGTACGCAGCGTTCAGCACGGCATGCGACCCGGTTTCCTGATGGGTGAGGCGGGTTTCGATGCGCGCGATCTTCGCGCCGAAGGCCAGCGCCGTCTGGGTGAAGCGTGCCTCGGCGGCCGCCTCCACATTGGCGGTGATGGCCTGGGCCTCGTCGCCGGCGCCGATCTGGTAGAGCGTGCGCGTGGCGCTGGCGCCGGCCTGCAGGGTGAGATCGAGCAGATAGCTGGAAAAGCCGGCCCCGCCGAGGTGGCTCTCGATCAGGTCGAGATGCGCGCCGGGGCGCACCAGCACCGTGATGCGTGCGATATTGGCCTCGCTGCGGTCCGAGCGCGCCACGATACGCAGGGGCTCGGCGACCGGCTCGGTGACCTCGATCACGAGGCTTGCTGGCGCGCCCTTGCGGCCCGCGAGCGCTGCCGTCAGGGCACCGAGCGGCATTTTCTCGGCGGGGGCGAACACATCGGCGTCGGCTCTCTCGATGAGGCGCATCCCGGCCGGAAGCTCGCTCGGCAGCTTGTACTGGCTTGCACTGATCTCGATGAGCGGCCCGGAGAGCGCACTGAACGGGTCCACCGCCCCTGCCCCCTCGGGCGCTTCCAGCGCCGGCAGCGCGGCGCGGAAATCGCTCCAGCGCCAGGCTTCCATGCGCCGGTGCGGCAGGCCGCTTGCGGCGAAGGCGGAAAAGGCGCGCTCGCGGCGCGGATCCTCCCCGCGCATGGCATAGCGTGCGACCAGCTCCAGCTCGGCGGCATTGGCGTTCGGGATGATGGATTTCAGGTCCGTGGCCATCAGGCCGCCTCCCCGATCACCCCGTCATAGCCTTCCTCTTCCAGGCGCAGCGCCAGTTCCGGCCCGCCCGATTTCACGATCCGCCCGGCCGAGAGCACATGCACCCTGTCAGGTTTGATATGGTCGAGCAGGCGCTGATAATGCGTGATAACCAGCATGCCGCGATCTGGCGCGCGCAGGGCGTTCACACCGGCGGCCACTGTTTTCAACGCGTCGATGTCGAGGCCGGAATCGGTCTCGTCGAGAATGGCGAAGCGCGGCTCCAGCATCATCATCTGGAAGATTTCCAGCCGCTTCTTCTCGCCGCCGGAAAAGCCGACATTGACCGGGCGCTTGAGCATCTCGGCATTGAGATTGAGCTGGCCGCCAACCTCGCGGGCCTTCTTGATAAAGTCCGGCGCGGAGATCTCTTCCTCGCCGCGCAGCTTGCGCTGGGCATTCATCGCCGTGCGCACGAAAGTCATCACCGGCACGCCGGGGATCTCGACCGGATACTGGAAAGACAGGAAAAGGCCCGCCGCGGCGCGCGCTTCCGGTTCCATCTCCAGGATGTTCTCGCCGTTCAGCGTGGCGGTGCCGGAAGTGACCTCATAGCCCTCGCGGCCAGTGAGCACATAGGAAAGCGTCGACTTGCCCGCGCCATTGGGGCCCATGATGGCGTGCACCTCGCCGGCGGGCACCTCCAGGGAGAGCCCTTTCAGGATCGGCCGGGCCTCATCGCCCTCGCCGACACTCGCGTGCAAATCGTTCAGGTTCAGCATGGGGCGCATATGGCGCGGATCGGCATGGATTTCAAAGGGATTCGGGCGCCCGGCTGTGGATGCTGCTCAAGGTCGGCATTCAAGCCGGTCATGTATGGGGGATGCGTAGTTGAACGGGACTGGTGGCCGCATAGCTGGGGGGCGCACAGCTGCCCGCTGGAATTGCCCAAACGCGATTTGCGAAATCTCCAGACGCTCCTCCATGGAAAAATCACAGACATCCATGGCGAGAAACTCCGGCGCCTCGGTCAGGACCGATAATGAAACCAGCATGGGCAGCAGGTCCTTGCGCTCTGTCCTGCTCAGTTCCGGCCAATCGCGCCCAGCCAGATGGTGCGAGAACAGACACTGCAATGCATCGGGCCACAGGAGCTTTGCGCCGAGTTCGATCCGCTCGCGGGTCTGTGCGTCGGCCATATCGCATTGGCCGTGCCACTCCTGATAGGTCCTGAAGGCCTCGTCACGGGCAGGGCGCGGCTTAAACGGATCGGGCCATTCCGTAAACGCCGCGGTATCGACCAGGTCCCTGTCTTCCTCTGTAACCGGGGTCTCAGAAGCAGGTCGCGGACCTTGCGTCGACGGCTGCGCCGGCGTGCAGGCGCACATCACCAGCGCCAAACCCGGATACACGAAGTACAGTCTGTCCCAGCCCATCTTCGCCCCCTTCTCTGGCAGGATGGAACATATCAGGAGCCATTGTAAGCTTTATCCGGAAGATATCCTCACTCACGCATCCACGGCCTGCATCTCGTCAGCCTGGCCAGGTTCAAGTACGTGCCACCATTCGCGGAACTCCGCGCACTTGCCGGCTGTATCGAACGTGGCTGCCAGCACGCCATCCATCCGCACAGGATATTCGGTGCCCTCGCGCGTAAAGCTCGCCTCCCATTTTGCCCAGCCGGTCTCGCCCTTCACCGCGATGATCTCGAAGCTGAAGGTGAGATCGCTCTGGCGTTCCATGGCCTTTTCGAGCGCGGCGCAGATTTCGCCATGGCCGCGGCAGGGCGCCTCGAAGGGCGTCCAGTGATAGACCGCATCCTCGGCGAAGAGCGGCAGATAGGCACCGGCATCGCGCGCCTCCCAGGCCGCGCCATAGGCGGCGAGCCAGGTGTGAAAGGCCGTGTCGTCAGGGCTCATGGGGCATCTCCGCGATCTGTCTTCGCCCTGTCATCTGGGGACGGCCTGGCAGGCCTGTAAAGGACCGCGCGCCCCTCCATGGGTATAACTTGCCCAATTTCGCCCGCCCGCCTAAGCCTTCCGGCCCGGAGACCCGCCATGCCGCTTTCGCCCCCTGCCCTTATCCTTCTTGCCGCCGCCCTGATCGGCGCGGCCTATGGCCTGGTGCAGCACCGGCTCGGCGAGGGCCATGTGCGGGCGGTGTTCAAGACACTGTGCGTGGCGCTGCTGGCCGTGGCGGGTTTTGTGGCGGGCGGGCCGGTCTGGCTGGTGGTGGGGCTGGCGCTCTGCGCGCTGGGGGACTTTCTGCTCGCCCATGAGGGCGAGGCGCCCTTCCTGGCGGGGCTGGTCGCCTTCCTGACCGGACACCTCGCCTATGTCGCGCTGTTCTGGCAGATGGGCGCGGGGGAGCCAGCCATTACGCCGCTCGCCTGGGCCGTGATCGGCCTCGTCATCCTGCTCTCAGCCCTGATGACGATACGCCTCTGGCCGCATACGGGGGCGATGCGCGGGCCGGTGCTGGCCTATACGGCTGTCATCGCGGCGATGGTGATCAGCGCGGAGCTGTTTGTCGGTAGCTGGACAGTGCGTGCCGGCGTGCTGGCTTTCATGCTCTCGGACATGGTGCTGGCGCGCGGACGTTTCCTGCCGGCAAGCGACGACTGGATCCATCGGCATTCCGCCGCGCTGGTCTGGTATCTCTATGCCGGCGGGCAGGTGCTGATCACGCTGGGTGTGTTGATGATTATGCTTGGCTTAGGCCGGTAAGCCTCAATCCAAGACACTCCGCGCAGCGGCTATAAACAGCCAGCCTCTCCAGTTGCAGCAAGAGTTGATACAATTTTACCTGCATCATGTTCGATGAAGACATAACGATTGAGATTACAGGCGACATCTCCATCCCGGCGCACGAATATGAGAGCGCTTTCGCTTGGCTTGCGATCCATTTGTTCCAGGTGAGCAAGAATAACACCGGGTGATTCCTCATAGCCCCAAATGTCCAGCTGTTGCTTCGCCTCAGACACGCTGTCTCCCTCACGAAACCCTTCAATCGAAATCTCCATCGTGGCCATCCATTCGGCTTGGCCAGATTCGATCAATTGCATTTCGATGGGGTCTTCCGCGAACGAGCAAGCCACACAGGCCAGAAGGCTCAGCAAGATGAAAGACCTAACCAACACTCCCCTCCAGGCTCACCTTGAGCAGGCTTTGCGCCTCCACGGCGAATTCCATGGGCAGGTGTTGCAGCACATCGCGCACGAAGCCGTTGACCAGCAGGGCCACGGCCTCTTCCTCGCCGATGCCGCGCTGGCGGACATAGAAGAGCTGGTCTTCCGACAGTTTCGTTGTCGTCGCCTCGTGCTCAAGCTGCGCCTCGGCACTGCGGTTTTCCACATAGGGCACGGTGTGGGCGCCGCATGTGTCGCCGATGAGCAGCGAGTCGCACTGGGTGAAATTGCGCGCCTTGCCGGCCTTTTTGTGGATCGAGACGAGGCCGCGATAGGTCTGGTCGGACCGACCCGCGCTGATGCCCTTGGAGATGATGCGCGAGCGGGTGTTCTTGCCCAGATGGATCATCTTGGTGCCAGTATCGGCCTGTTGTCTGCCATTGGTGACGGCGATGGAATAGAACTCGCCGACGCTGTCATCCCCGCGCAGGACGCAAGACGGGTATTTCCAGGTCACCGCCGAGCCGGTCTCGACCTGCGTCCAGGAGATTTTCGAGCGCGCGCCGCGGCAATCGCCGCGCTTGGTGACGAAATTGTAGATCCCGCCCTTGCCCTCTTCATCGCCCGGCCACCAGTTCTGCACGGTGGAATACTTGATCTCCGCATCCTCCAGCGCGACCAGCTCCACCACGGCGGCGTGAAGCTGGTTCTCATCGCGCATCGGCGCGGTACAACCCTCCAGATAGGAGACATAGGCGCCCTTGTCGGCGATGATCAGCGTGCGCTCGAACTGGCCGGTATTTTCCGCATTCATGCGGAAATAGGTCGACAGCTCCATGGGGCAGCGCACGCCCGGCGGCACATAGACAAAGCTTCCGTCCGAAAACACAGCCGAATTGAGCGTGGCGAAGTAATTGTCGGACACCGGTACGACTGAACCGAGATATTTCCTCACAAGCTCGGGATGTTCGCGCAGGGCCTCGGAAATCGACATGAAGATCACGCCGGCCTTTTCCAGCTCCTTCTTGAAGGTGGTGGCGACTGAAACACTGTCGAACACCGCATCCACGGCAACGCGCGGTGTCTCGCGCGCCTCGGCGGCGGTTTCCGACGCGCCGGCCACGCCGAGCAGGACCTCGGCTTCGCGCAGCGGGATGCCGAGCTTTTCATAGGTGTCCAGGATCTCCTGGGGCACATCGTCGATGGACTCGTATTTCGCGCCCATCTTCGGTGCGGCGTAGTAATAATAGGACTGATAGTCGATCAGCGGATAGCGGACATTGGCCCATGTCGGCTCTTCCATGGTCAGCCAGCGCTGATAGGCCTTCAGGCGCCATTCGAGCATCCATTCCGGCTCGCCCTTCTTCTCGGAGATGAAGCGGACAATGTCTTCGCTGAGGCCCTTGGGGGCGTATTCCTGCTCGATCTCGGTCTTGAAGCCGGCGGAATAATTCTTGGACTCAAGCGCCTTCGCGGCCGCGACCGTGCCCTGGTCGATGCCTTCCTTGACCTTCACTTCGCCGTCTTCGGTGTGCTCGTGAGGTTCATCCATACCGCAACATCCGCTCATGCGTGATCCTTAAGGACGGTTCGGCGCGCGGCGGCAAGCCAAACTTCGGCCACCGCATCGAATTCCTCGCGCGAACTCTTCCATCCAAAGCTGGTGCGGATTGCCGATTCCGCAAGGGCGGTGGGCTGCCTCATGGCAGACAGGACGAGCGAGCGCTTCACCTTGCCCGACGAACAGGCCGAGCCGGAAGACACCGCAATTCCTGCCAAATCCATGGCCATGACCTGGGTCTCTGCCTTGAACCCTGCTGCCGCGAAACAGCTGGTGCCTGCCACGCGCGGCGCGGCCTTGCCCATGACAGTGACGCCGCCGTCCCGCTCCAGCCGCGCTTCCATGGCGTCGCGCGCCTCGGCCAGGGCCTGGTATTTCGGCAGATCGCGCACCGCCGCTTCTGCCGCCGCGCCGAAGCCGGCAATGCCGATCACATTCTCCGTGCCCGAGCGCAGGCTGCGCTCCTGCCCGCCGCCGCGCAGGATCGGCAGTAATGGCGCGCCCGGCCGGTGCCAGAGCGCGCCGACGCCCTGCGGCCCGCCGAGCTTGTGTGCCGAGAGGGCGAGATAATCCACGCCCAAGAGGGCGGCATTCACCGGGATCTTGCCGAGCGCCTGCACCGCATCGCAATGGATCAGCCCGCCGAACTCACGCACCATGGCGGCGGCCTCGGCGACGGGCTGGATCACGCCGGTTTCATTGTTCACCAGCATCAGCGACAGGATCGGCGTGCCGTACTCTTCCGGCTTCATCGCCACCAGATGTTCGCGCAGATCGTCGAGATCGATCACGCCATCTTCCGTGACCTCAATGCCATAGAGCCGCGCGCCGGCGGTGGCGGCATTCTGGGTCACCGCTTCATGCTCAATATTTGAGATGAGCTGGGTCGCAGCCCCGTCATTGGTGTCGATAGCCGCCACACTGCCATGCAGGGCCAGTTGGTTGGCTTCGGTGCCGCCCGAGGTGAAGATGATATTCTCTGCCGCCGCGCCGATGGCCGCGCCGACTTGCGCCCGCGCGCGCTCCACCGCCTTGCGCGCCGCGCGCCCGGCCCCGTGCACGCTGGACGGGTTCGCGCCGATCTCGAAAGCGGCGAGCATGGCCTCGCGCGCTTCGGGGCGCAGCGGCGCGGTGGCGTTATAGTCGGCATAGATCATGGCGCTCCACTTAAGCGATCGGAACAGTCGCGCCAATCCACAGACAGAAGAGTTTCGCTTGTCCGCCACATGACAGCTGCCAAAAAACTTGCATTCGGGAAGCCAGATCGCGTATGCCAGCGCCCTTCCGACACTCAAGTGCCGAGGCCCCGCTAATATGGCTGAACTCATTATCCCCGGTCCGTCTGGCCGCATCGAAGCCCGCTACACCGAGCCGCCGCATGAAGGCGCGCCGATCGCGCTGATCCTGCATCCGCACCCCAAGGCGGGCGGCACGATGCAGGACCCGATCACGATCCGCATGTACCAGATGTTCGAACAGCGCGGATTTGGCGTACTGCGCTACAATTCGCGCGGCGTGGGCCGCACCCAGGGTGTCTACGACCATGGCATCGGCGAGTTGGAAGACGCCGCCTTCGTGCTCGACTATCTGGAAAACCTGGCCGAGAGCCCGCGCTATGTCTGGTGCGCCGGCTACAGTTTCGGGGCCTGGATCACGCTGCAGCTTCTGATGCGCCGCCCGGAGATTGACGGCTTCTTCGCGGTTTCCCCGCCGGCCAACCATTATGACCTCTCCTTCCTGGCTCCCTGCCCGGCTTCGGGCCTGATCATCATCGGCGACAATGATGCGATCGCCACACCTCAGGATGTCGAGCGCGCGCTGCAGAAGGTGCGTGTGCAGAAGGGCGAGGTGATCAGCCGCGACTCTGTGGAAGGCGCCGACCATTTCTATCAGGGCAAGCAGGACGTCCTGATGGACAAGCTGAACGCCTATCTCGACAAGCGTCTCGATGCGGCCGAAGCCAAACTGCGCCTGGAAGCGGAAAACGACTAGGCGGGCGGCGCCCTAGCCGGTCCGCTTGCCGCGTGCCATCAGAGCCAGGCCGGGAAGCTTTGCCCGCGGTGCTGTCGCCGGAACCGGCAGGGCTGCGGCTGCCAGGCTGGCCGGCGCCGTGTTCTCTTCAATCACCATCAGTTCGGCAAGCTCTTCCAGCCGGCGGGCGCGCGAGACGATATAGCCCTGGATCTCATCGCAGCCGAGATCCTCAAGGAATTTACGCTGAGCCTCGGTCTCCACACCCTCCGCGGTGCACCGCAGGCCGAGCGACTTGGCAAGGCTCACCGTCGCGCGTGTAATGGCCCGGCTGTCCTCATTGGTCTCCAGGTCGAAGATGAAGGACTTGTCGATCTTGATCTTGTCGAACGGGAACGCACGCAGATAGCTCAGAGACGAGAACCCGGTGCCGAAATCGTCCAGTGACAGGGTCAGGCCCAGCTTGCGCAACTGGATCAGCCGTTCGAGCACAAAGTCGGTATCGGACAGGAGGACGGATTCGGTGATTTCCAGATCCAGCCGGCTGGGTGCAATCTGGTTTTGCGCCAGCGCATTCATGATGGTCGACATCAGGCTCACGCTGTGCAGCTGCAACGGCGAGATGTTCACCGACAGGCGCACATCCGGCGGCAGGCGGCGTGCTTCCGCCAGTGCCTGGCGGATCACCCAGTCGCCCAGACGCGTGATCAGACCGCAATCCTCAGCATGCTGGATGAACTCGCCCGGCATGATCAGGCCGCGCGAGGGGTGGTCCCAGCGGATCAGCGTCTCGCAGGAGCTGATCTTGCCGGTGGCCACATTCAGGATCGGCTGGAACTCCAGGTAAAGCTCGTCATTGCTGAGCGCGGCATGCAGGTCGTTTTCGATCATGCGCCGCGTACGGGCTTTTTCTTCCAGTTCGGGCGTGAAGTGGCACCAGTTGCCCTTCCCGCCCCGCTTGGCCTGGTAGAGGGCAAGGTCGGCCTGGCTCAGCAGCGCCTCGGTGTCTTCCTGTCCGGACTGGAAGGCGCGCACGCCGAGGCTGGCGCCGCAATTGGCCGCGGAGCCCCACACATCATAGGGCTCGCCCAGCATGGCGATGAGATCGTCCAGTGTGTCACGCAGCTCGCGCCGGCTCGATCGCGTCAGGATCATCGCGAACTCATCCCCGCCAAGCCGGGCAACGACATCGCCGGGATGGGCGCTGCAGATCAGGCGCGTACCGAGCTGGCGCAGCAATTCATCACCTGCTGCGTGGCCGAGCGTGTCATTGACCCATTTGAAATTGTCGAGATCCATCACGACGACGGCATGCAGGTGCTTGTCGCTGGCCGGCTGGGCGCAGGCGCGTACGAGGTGTTCCTGGAAACTGGCGCGGTTGAGCAGCCCGGTCAGGCCGTCATAATGGGCCATATAGGCAATGCGATCCTCGATCTCCTTGGAGGAGGTGACATCGGAGGCCACGCCGCGAAACCCGACCAGCTTGCCATTCTCAAACAGCGGTTTTCCTGTCAGCGACCACCAGCGCTTGTCATCATTACCCCCGGCCACTTCCAGGACGAGATCGCGAAAGCCCGTGCCACGCTCCAGGCAGACTGCAAGTACATTGCGCGCCTCACCGGGCTCGAACAGGTCAACCAGCGACCGGCCCTTCTGCATTCTTTCGCTGCCCAGCTTGCCCCCCTTCATGGACAGGGGAAGGTCGATCAGCACGCCGCGCGGGGTGGTCTGCCAAAGCCAGTCGGATGTGCTCTCGTCAAAATCGCGCAGCAGCAGCCCGATCAGCGTGTTCTGCTGACCTACCGCCGAGCGAGTCACATGCTCCATGAGGAAGAGATTGTGGTTCCAGCGCACGCAAATGACCAGCGCGGCGATATACATCACAGAGATGCCCATCAGGTGTGTGGCGGGCATGCTGGTATAGGTCAGGACCGACCAGACGAGACTGGCCACAACCGGCGCGCAGAACATCACGAAGGCGCTCGGAAGGCGTGAGAGTGTCAGCGAGGAGCCGAAGACAAGACTGGCCAGCACGATGGCCACCGACACTTCCGAGACCGCATCGGCCGTCGGCATGATCAGGACCGGCGGAATGGCCCACAGGCAACCGAACCCGGCAGCGATCAATTCGAACCGGCGCAGCACGAAGCGGCTGCGCCGCGGCTTGTCTGGATGGCGATGCCGATAGGACAAGCTCAGAAAGACGAGCCCGGACGCGGTGAAAACCCCAACGCCCCACAAGCCCAGCAGGCCATTGGCATCGACATGCGTGGTCAGCAGCAGGATCAGCGACGCGTTCAGGAGATTGGCGAGTACCATAACCACGCCGAGACGATCGATGCTCTCGACCTGACACCGGCGTACCGACACGCGCTCTTCGGGCGGGACGCGCACAGAGGCCAGAATGGATGCAACGGAGTACCGCTCATCCAGCGCCCCTTTCTGGAATGTGTGCAGATCCAATACCGTCTCCCGCACGGTGTCTTGAAATATCTGCCTGGTGATACCGGAAACAGGTGAAGTTGGCCTCAAGACGCGCCTGGAACTTTCCCTTGTTTGTTAAGGACTTGCTTACGCGGAACGGAGCGCTGCTCGCTCGCGGACGGCCACGTTTCCCAAGACAGGGCAGTACCTGACCGGCTGACGAAATACCACTTTGAACTGCAATTTCCGGCTCAGCAGGCGGCCCGCCCCTAGCCCTGCGGACGCAGGTCTGCACCGAGCTTGTCGAGCACACCGTTCACGAATTTCGCCTCGGCGCTGTCTTCGAAGAAATCGTGAGCCAGCGAGACATACTCATCCACGATAATGGCCTGGCTCAGCTCGGGATGGACAAGATATTCCGCCGCGCCCGCACGCAGGATGGCGCGGGAAATGGTGTCGAGACGCGCAAGGCGCCAGCCCTTGGCGAGCCGTGCGGTAATCGCGGCATCAATCTCATCCTGGCGGTCGATCACGGCATTGACGATGGATTTGAACAGGTCCGGATCGGCCTCTTCCACCGGCTCGCCTTCCGGGCCGATGCCCAGCCGGTCTTCCATGAATTCACGGATGACAGCCGCCCCGCCGCGCCCGGTCTGCTCCATCTGGTAGAGCGCCTGCACGGCCGCCAGCCGCGCACCGGCCCGGCGCGCACGCGTAACTTCGAAGGGAAGCTTGCCGGGCTCGCTCATCGCACGAACTGCTTGCGCAGGCGGAGCATGGCAAGGCAAGCCTCGGCGGCGTCCTTGCCCTTGTTCTTCTGCTGACGGTCGGCACGCACCCAAGCCTGATCCTGGTTCTCCACCGTGAGGATACCGTAGCCGATGGCGAGGCGCCGCTCGACGGCAAGGGTCATGAGCCCGCGCGCGCTCTCCCCGCAGACATAATCGTAATGGCTTGTCTCACCGCGGATGACGCAGCCGAGGGCGATATAGCCGTCATAGCGAGCACTGTCGGCGGCCATGGCAATCACGCCCGGCACCTCGAAAGCGCCAGGCACTTCAATGGTCTCGACCACGGCACCGGCCGCCGCCAACACCTCATTGGCACCGGCTTCAAGCTCCAGCGTGATCTTCTCATAATAGCGCGATGTCGCGATCAGGACGCGGTCAGCCATGGTGCCTCAACCCTCACTTCCATTCAGGGGCCGCCAGCCCTCTATTGTTAGTCCGTATCCGTCAAGTCCCGCCACGCGGGTGGGCTGTGTATTGGACAGGAAGATCATCCGCCGGACACCCAGCTCTCGCAGGATCTGCGCACCCACGCCATATTCGCGTAGCGGGGCATGCGGATCGCTTGACGAGGCGTCCTTGGCGCCGAGCCGCTCGGCAATCGCATTTGGACGCATGGTGTTCACGAAAACCAGCACACCTGGCTCCTCGGCCTCGGCAATGGCCTGCATGGCCTTTTCGACAAGTCCCTGGCGCGGTCCGCGCTCGCCGAGAATGTCAGACAACACATCGGCGCGGTGAACGCGCACCAGCGTGGTGGAATCCGGCTCGATCTTGCCATGCACAATGGCAAGATGCTCGGTCCCGTCGAGATCGTTGCGGAACACCACCGTCTTGAAGCCGGAGCCGTAGCGGCTTTCCAGCGGCGCCTCGACCCGGCGTTCGAGATAGCGGTCATTGCGCCGGCGCCAGGCAATGAGATCGGCAATGGTGCCGATCTTGAGATTATGCAGCTGGGCGAAGGCAACCAGATCCGGCAGGCGCGCCATGGTGCCGTCATCATTCATGATCTCGCAGATCACGCCGGCAGGATAGAGCCCCGCCGCGCGCGAGATATCCACCGCCGCCTCGGTATGGCCGGCGCGCACCAGCGTGCCGCCATCGCGGGCCACCAGCGGGAAGACATGGCCCGGCGAGACAATGTCGTGATGATCCAGGGTCGGGTCGATGGCAACGGCGATAGTGCGCGCACGGTCGGCCGCGCTGATGCCTGTGGTGACACCCTCGGCTGCCTCGATGGACACGGTAAAGGCCGTGCCCATGCTCTCGCGATTGTCGCGCGCCATCATGTCGAGATGCAGCACATGAGCCCGCTCGCGCGTCATGGCGAGGCAAATCAGGCCCCGGCCATAGCGGGCCATGAAATTCACGGCTTCTGGCGTGGCAAAGCTCGCCGGGATGATGAGGTCGCCCTCGTTCTCACGGTCTTCCGCATCGACGAGGATATACATCCGCCCATTGCGGGCATCCTCGATGATCTCGTCGATGTCGGAAATGGCGGCGGAGAAATCCTCAGCCATTCGATGGTCCTCCCGGCGCATCGGCGCCAATCATCCGCGCGACATAGCGCGCGAGCATATCAACTTCGAGATTGACTCTCGATCCGAGCTTGAGCGCGCCCAGCGTGGTCACCTCCCAGGTATGCGGAATGATCGCGACCTGGAAATCCCCATTGTCCAGTGCAGCGGCCACGGTCAGCGACACCCCGTCCACGGCGGCCGACCCCTTGGCGGCGAAATAGCGGGAAATCCCGGCCGGCGGGCGTATGGTGATGCGCCGGCTCTGGCCCTCTTCCTCGATGGAGACAATCTCTCCGACGCCGTCGACATGGCCGAAGACAAGATGCCCGCCAAGCTCATCGCCGAGTCGCAGGCTCTGTTCCAGGTTCACGCGGCTGCCGGCCTCCCAGCTGCCCAGCACGGTCTTTGACAGGGTCTCGGGCACAGCCTCCACGGCGAACCAGCTTCCCTGCCCTTCCGGGCCGAAATCCACCACGGTGAGGCACACGCCGGAATGCATCACCGAGGCCCCCATGGAGAGCGTTTCGGGCGCATAGGTGCTGATCACCTCAAACCGGGTGAGACCGTTGCGGTGCTCGGCCGAGCGGACCGTGCCGATATCCGTGACAAGACCAGTAAACATGGGCGTCGGGCTTCCTATTTGACCCTCACATAGGACTCCAGGACATCATCCCCAATCCGTTCCGTCGCGACAGCCTGCCAACGCGTCGCGCCGGCAATCGCACTGAGCTGGAGCGGACCGATTGCAGCCAGCCCGTCCCCGCCGATCAGGATCGGCGCGCGGAACCATTCGATCCGGTCGACCAGGCCGGCCTTCAGGAAGGACGCTGCAACCTTGCCGCCGCCCTCTACCATCAGGCTGGAAATGCCTTCCACTGCGCAGCGCTCAAGCACCCTACCCGGCTCGGTCTGGCCGTCCTGCTCGCCGCAGTTCCAGACCTCGGCGCCTTCAGCAGTCAGCCATGGCGCGGTGATGCCGGCCGTCGCAATGGCCACACGCCCCACAGCTGTGGAGCGGACAAGGCGGCTTTCCGGCGGCGTACGCCCGGCGGAATCCATGACGATGCGCACTGGCTGGATCGGCGGCAGCGGCACACTGCGCGCGGTCAGAAGCGGATCGTCGGCCAGCACGGTGCCCACGCCGACCAGCACAGCGCCATGGGCTGCGCGCAGCTGGTGGCTGCGGGCGCGGGCATCCGATCCGGTGATCCACTGGCTGGTGCCATCTTCCAGTGCGATGCGCCCGTCCAGCGAAGTGGCGATCTTGAGCGTGACCGAAACCGCGCTCACGCCTCGTCCTCGCCGTCGGGCTCGAACTTCGCGCCTTCGATGAACTGGGCGAAATCGGTGGGATTGTTGAAGTCCTTGTAGACGCTGGCATAGCGGACATAGCCGACCGGATCGATTTCCCGCAGCGCGGCCATGACCATATCGCCGATTTCCGAGGACTTGATCTCGGTCTCCCCGCCGCTTTCGAGCTGGCGGACAATGCCGGAGACCAGCTGCTCCATCTGCTCCTCGGTCACCGGGCGCTTGCGCAGCGCGGTGGAGACAGAGCGGATCACCTTGTCGCGGTCGAAAATGGTGCGCTTGCCGTCGCGCTTGACGACGAAAAGCTCACGCAGCTGGACCCGTTCAAAGGTCGTGAACCGCCCGCCGCAACGCTCGCAGGCCCGCCGACGGCGCACAGCCGTATTGTCTTCGGCCGGCCGGGAGTCCTTGACCGAGGAATTCTCAGATCCGCAGAACGGGCATCGCAAGAGTTACGCCCCCAGGCCGTTATAGATCGGGAACTGCGCCGTCAGTTCCAGCACCTCGGCGCGCACCTTGTCTTCGACCGCCGTGGTATCCTCACCGCTCGCCAGCGCATCGACCACTTCACCGATCCACGCGCCGATCTTTGCAAACTCTTCCGTCCCGAAGCCGCGGGTCGTGCCGGCCGGCGAGCCGACGCGGATGCCGCTGGTCACTGCCGGCGGTTCGGGATCGAACGGAATGCCGTTCTTGTTGCAAGTGATGAAGGCGCGTTCGAGGGCCTGCTCGGTGGCATTGCCCTTCACGCCCTTGGGGCGCAGGTCGATCAGCGCGACATGGGTGTCGGTGCCGCCGGAGACGACATCGAGCCCGGCCTTCTGGCAGGCCTCGGCCATGGCCTGGGCATTGGCGACCACCTGGGCTGCATAGGTCTTGAACTCGGGCCGCAACGCCTCGCCGAAGGCCACGGCCTTGCCCGCGATGACATGCATCAGCGGACCGCCCTGGATGCCCGGGAAAACCGCCGAATTGACCTTCTTGGCAATCGCCTCGTCATTGGTCAGCACCATGCCGCCGCGCGGGCCGCGCAGGGTCTTGTGCGTGGTGGTGGTGGCGACATGGGCATGGTCGAGCGGATTGGGGTGCTGCCCGCCGGCCACGAGCCCTGCGAAGTGGGCCATGTCGACCATGAAATACGCGCCGATTTCGTCGGCAATCTCGCGGAACCGCTTGAAATCGATCTGGCGCGGATAGGCCGAGCCGCCAGCAATGATCAGCTTGGGCTGGTGTTCCTTCGCCAGGGCAGCGACATCGTCAAAGTCGATCTGGTCGTCCTGCTGGCGCACACCATACTGGATGGCATTGAACCATTTGCCCGACTGGTTGGGCCGCGCGCCGTGGGTCAGGTGACCGCCGGCTGCGAGGCTCATGCCGAGAATGGTATCGCCCGGCTTGATCAGCGCCTGGAACACAGCCTGGTTGGCCTGGCTGCCGGAGTTTGGCTGGACATTGGCAAAGCCGCAACTGAACAGCGCCTTGGCGCGCTTGATGGCCAGTTCCTCGGCGATGTCGACAAACTCGCAGCCGCCATAATAGCGCCGGCCCGGATATCCCTCGGCATACTTGTTGGTCAGCACAGTCCCCTGAGCCTCCAGAACGGCCCGGCTGACAATGTTCTCCGACGCGATCAGCTCGATCTGCTGCTGCTGGCGCGTCTGTTCCTTTCGAATCGCATCGAACAGCTCCGCATCGCGCTCTTCCAGAGATTGCGTGAAGAACCCGGCCGATGCCTGATTGTTCGAAAACGCCGTATCTGCCATGGGGATTCTCTCCTTGTCTGGGTGAGCATTTAGAGCCATGCAGGTCGGGCCGCAAGCAATGGCCTCCGCAAGGCTGATTCACGACCCGGCACTGCCGAGAATGAACAGCCGCGTCAACCGTGTGACCGCTTGAATACTTTACAATTCTGCCAAATAAGTGTTGTAATTTACGCGGGCAAGCACCATTGAATACATCGTAAACGCTGCGGGTTGTGAGAATACACGCTTGACAGTGGTCGCTTAGTCTGGTGTTCGCGCCAACCTCCAAACAGAGGTCAATAATAGTCGCACGAAGGGCGAGAGGGAATATCATGGAAGATACACCGAACATTCTCAGCGGGGAGGCAATGCTGGATCTGACCAGTGATATTGTCGCCGCTTTCGTATCGAACAATCCCGTGCCCGCCAACGCTCTGCCCGACCTGATTCGCTCCGTTCACGAGACCCTGGCCGAACTCGGCGCCGCCGAACCGGCCGAACCGCCCCGCCCGGACCCGGCTGTCGCGATCAACAAGTCCGTCACCCCGGACTATCTGATCTGCCTGGAGGACGGCCGGAAGCTGAAGATGCTCAAGCGCTATCTGCGCTCGCGCTATGACATGACGCCGGAAGAGTATCGTGCGCGCTGGAACCTGCCGAGCGACTATCCCATGGTCGCCCCGAACTATGCCAAGAAGCGCAGCGAGTTCGCCAAGGAGATCGGCCTCGGCCGCAAATCCGGCGCCAAGGCCTGAGCGATCAGACCCGGAGTATGAAAAAGACCGGCTGCGCGTCTCTCGCAGCTGGTCTTTTGTATCGAAATCCTGATCCAGAGCGTCGGCAGCAATGCGGCGCCGAAATTGTGATCAGGCGACCTTGTCGAGGCCGAGCTGCTTCCACACCGCCAGGATGGCGGCGACCAGGTCATCCATCATTTCCGAGGTGTGCACCGGGCTGGGCGTGAAGCGCAGCCGCTCTGTGCCCTTGGGCACGGTGGGATAGTTGATCGGCTGCACATAGATGCCGAAATCGAAGAGCAGCGTGTCCGACAGTGCCTTGCAGCGCTCCGGATCGCCCACCATCAGCGGCACGATATGGGTCTCGGTCATCATCACCGGCAGGCCGGCAGCCTGGAATTTCTCCTTCAGCTCTCGCGCCTTGGCCTGGTGGCTGGCCCGCAGGTCGCGGCCTGCCTGGGTGCGAAGCTTCTTCACGCTGGCCAACGCGCCAGCGGCCATCACCGGACAGGTCGAGGTGGTAAAGATGAAACCGGACGCCATGGAACGGATTGCATCGATCATGACCGAGTCCGCGGCGATATAGCCGCCCATCACGCCGAAGGCCTTGCCCAGCGTGCCTTCGATGATGTCGATGCGGTGCATCTGCTCGTCGCGCTGGGCAACGCCGGCCCCTTCGCGGCCGTACAGGCCGACAGCGTGCACTTCGTCAAGATAGGTCAGTGCGTCGAACTCGTCGGCGAGATCGCAGATCTCCTCGATCGGGCCGATATCGCCGTCCATGGAGTAGACGCTCTCAAAAGCGATCAGCTTCGGACGCGCGGGATCGTCATTCTCGATCAGCGCGCGCAGATGGCCGACATCATTGTGCCGGAAGATGCGCCGGTCGCAGCCCGAACGGCGGATGCCCTCGATCATGGATGCATGGTTCTGCGCATCGGAATAGATGATCAGGCCCGGCAGGATCTTGCCGAGCGTGGCGAGCGTGGCGTCATTGGCGACATAGCCGGAAGTGAACAGGAGCGCCCCGGTCTTGCCATGGAGTGCGGCCAGTTCGGCCTCGAGATCGACATGAAAACGCGTGGTGCCGGAGATGTTGCGCGTGCCGCCGGAACCGGCGCCGAAGCTGTCGATGGACTCGTGCATGGCATTGATCACATCATCATCCTGGCCCATGCCGAGATAATCGTTCGAGCACCAGACCGTGATCTCACGCTCGCCATCGGGAAAGCGCGCAGTGGCGCGCGGGAAGCGGCCGCGATGGCGGTGCAGGTCGACAAAAACCCGATAACGCCCCTCGCCATGGATGGTCTCCAGCGCGTTCTCAAAAGCTTTCAGGTGTTTCATGGCGATCACAGATCCCGTTTCTTGCCGGAACTACAGCCGGTTTGGATACTCCAATGCCCCAGACTGGCGCGGACTCCAAACACCAAGACGCCGCAGGCAGGTCACACATGCAAAGATAGGGACGGTTCGCCCATAGGGAATACTACGTATCATACCCTGGGTTCTTCCGATCCATCAGGCTCATATCCGCCTGAAATACGCAGCATACCCGGCACGCCTTCAGACTTTTCAGGGACGACAGCGCTATCCCGCAACGACAGCCAAAGCTTCTCTCGCAAGAGCTTATGCTTGACCTGATCAAGCGCGCCTCCGACAAGAAAGCATGCAAACGCGCCTTCACTTCACTGCGTCCAAGCGCCCCGAAGCTCAGCTCGCCCTTGCCGAGCTCAGCCGCATCTATGGTCAGACCGAGGTCGATGAGGCCGATATCATCGTCGCGCTCGGCGGCGATGGCGCCATGCTGGACGCCCTGCGCGCCCGCTTTCGCGATCACAAGCCGGTCTATGGCATGCATCGCGGCACGGTCGGCTTCCTGATGAACGAATACGATGCGCAGGACCTGCCCGCGCGGATCGACAAGGCCGAGCGCGCCACACTGATCCCGCTGCGGATGACCGCCACGGATGTCGACGGGGAAACCCATGTGCGCCTGGCCATCAATGAGGTCTCCCTGCTGCGCCAGACCGCACAGTCAGCGCGCCTTACAATCTCGGTCGATGGCCGCGAGCGACTGCCGGAGCTGGCCTGCGATGGCGTTCTCGTCGCAACGCCCGCCGGCTCGACGGCCTATAATCTCTCCGTACAGGGGCCGATCCTGCCTATCGGAGCCAAGCTGCTGGCGCTCACGCCGATCAGCCCCTTCCGGCCCCGGCGCTGGCGCGGGGCGCTGCTACGTCATGACGCGGAAGTGTTGATCGAGGTGCAGGCGCCCAATCGCCGCCCGGTCTCGGCGGCCGCCGACAATCAGGAAGTGCGTAATGTCGCCCGCGTCGAAGTGCAGGCCGATCCGCGCCACCAATTGACGCTGCTCTTCGATCCCGGCCACGCGCTGGACGAGCGTATCCTGCGTGAGCAGTTTGCGGTCTGACCCAAAACACTGCCGCCTTATCAACCATTTATCAGCTAATCGGCTTTATAGGTCGAAACATGCTGAACGCCCTGCTGAAATCCTTCCGCGAGAAGAAGATCGAGACGGAGATCCCCACGCCCGACCTGTCGCGCGTGCTGCCGCATCTTCGCAAGACGAGTGAAACGCCCGTGGCGAAAGCCCCTCAGCCGATCCCCGAACCTGCTCCGGCACCCGATGTGGAGGAAGATGCCGACCTGTTCGATCCCGAAGAGGAAGACACACCGCCGTCAGCTCACACGCCGCCGGCAGACTTCGATGTCAGCGCCTGGATCGAGCGCGATGTCACCGCCTTGCAAGCCGCCTTCAAGACTTATGTCGAGCGTCCCGGCAAGCAGGAATTCCATCGCCAGCTGTTCCTCGCGGCCCACAATCTGCGTGGCGCGGCTGCTCCTTATGGCCGCCCGGCTATCGAACGCATTGCCGGATCGCTGTGCCAGCTTCTGGAAGGCACCGACGCCAAGGCGCCGATTGTCGCCATTGTGAAACTGCATGTCGACGCCATCCGCGCGGCGGCCAGCCTGCCGGAAGGCTCCGCCCAGGAAGAGCTGGCCAACACGGTCTGCATCGCCCTGGAAGACCAGGTCCGCGCCCGTCTGGCCTGATGCTTATTTGCGTTTCGCCACATTGGCGATGCGCTCCACCGGCTCGCGCGTCTGGCCGTAGCCTTCCACATCCGGGATCACCAGCACCGGCGCCTCCGGGTCACTGGCATCCACCTGCGGCAGCACGGTGGTGACCGTCTCGCCGGAAAATCGCGCCACCGCCGCATCCACGGTCTCGACCAGCCCAAGCCGGCCGAGATTCATCCGTGTCGGGAAGATGATCGTGCACTGCCCTGCCCGCTCCTGCTCCAGCGCCTGCTTCGGGCACAGCCAGACCGCCTCGGTGGTCTCGCGGCCATCCTGCTCGGCCTCCTGACCTTCTGGCACGGAGGCGAGATAGAAATGCGTGTCGAAGCGCTTGGGCATGAAGGCCGGCGTGATCCAGTGCCCGAAATGGACAAGCTCATCGCCAGCCAGCACCAGGCCATTGTCGATGCACAGGCCGACAAAGCTCTGCTCGCCGCGATCCACTGCTGACCGGAACGGCGCCAGCGCATCGGCAACCGCCTTGCCGACCAGGGGCCGGCCGACACCGCGTCCCGTCTCCGGGCGCGCCAGCAGGATACCGGCTTCCTCATAAAGCTCGCGGATCGCGGCGATCTGTGCCGCCCGGACCTCGCCTTCCGCCTCGCCATCAAAGCGCGCCTCCCATGCGGGGGAATAATCATCCTCGCAGGCCTTGCCGCCCGGAAACACCAACGCGCCAGCCGCGAAGTCGATCTCATAGTGCCGCTTGACCATCAGCACCTGCAAGGGCGGGCCATCCCTGAGAAGCAGAATGGTTGAAGCCAGCCGCGGCTCGGCTGGTTTGGCTGAATCGCTCAACTGCGTTTTCCCTTTACCGAGTGCTAACGCCCTGAGGCCAGTTTTACCCTGGGCCTGCGCCCGATCTTTATATTGCCTTGCTAGGCAGGGATCCCACCCTTTCCCAGCGAAGAGAGTCATGCAAGCCCGATCCCTGGTCTCCCGTCCCGCCGTATCCTCCCCGTCGACCCGCCTTCTGGAGCGCGTGCGCCCGGTCATTGACCTGCGCAGCCTGACCGCCAGCGGCATGCTGTATGAGAACTCCCGCAGTTTCGACGGCGGCCTGCGTTTCGGCCCAGCCCAGATGACCCTCAATGCCCAGAGCCCGGCTGACTGGCTCGCCCGCCAGATCGAGCACGCCCTCAATCATGTCCATGTCGAGGAGATCACCGACCGCCCGGTGCATGTCGATGCGCCGTGCGGTGCGCTCTGCCATCCCGAAACGCCGAGCGCCTGCGTGCAGGCTGTCGCGAGTGCCAAGGCCTGCCCCCAGGAAGTGTGCCTGGAATTCGAGAATGCCAGCTTCAGCGCAGATCTCACCGCCGCCCTTGCCGGCGCACGCGCCCTGCGCCGTGTCGGCTTCCGGCTGGGCCTGGATGCGCGCCAGTCTTCCTGTGCGCTCGCCAATCCCGCCCTGCGCCTGCTGATCGATGTGGTGCATGTGGATGCCGCAGAGCTTGGCTTCGACCTGCGTCTTGCCCGCCGCGTGACCGCCGCCCATGACGACGGCATTCAGATCGTCGCCCATGGCGCGGCCTGGCGCGATCACGAAACCCTGCTGAAGGCCGGCGTGGATCAGATCGTCAGCGCGCGTGCCGACGCATAAAGATCAGGCCGCGTCGGAATCGCGCAGGCCGAGCGTCTCGTCATAGGCGTCGAGCTTTTCCAGAAGATAGTCGACATCCTCGCGCGGCAGCGCCTGGAATTGGGTCAGCACGCGCTCGATCATGCGCGTGCGGAACCGGGTCCGGTCATTGGCCGCCCCGTCATAATCGGTGTCGTGATGAACGCTGACGGCGGCGCGGAAGACCTCCAGATAGCGGCGCGGCAGGCCGGCACGGTCGAACACCGCCTGCAGGCCCAGCGGCCCGGCATCGTGCACCATCAGCCAGACACGCTGGTGCGGCACGCCCGACAGCTCGGCCAGGGCATGCTCGACAAAGCTCATATGGCCCACACACAGCGCCCGCAGGATCAGCGAATGGCTGAGACGGCCATTGAGATTGAGCTGGCCGACAAAGCGCGGCAGGTCGTCTGACCGGCCAGCCTGGTCCACCAGGTCGATGGTCGCCCGCTCGCGCGCTCCGGCGGCGAGATCGATTGCGATCTGGGCGGGCAGTTCATGACGGTTGATCAGCATGTCGAACATCTTTCCCGAAACCAGCGAGACCATTTTCTCGGCGATATGCACCGGCACATGCTCGCGCGCGATGATCGCCTCATGCAGTTCGCCATCCTTGGGGAAGCGGCTGAGACCGTCGTCAAAGGCCTTCTCGGTCATGTCCGCGCCGGGATTGGCCGCGAGCGCGCGCACGGCCTCGACGGCAGCATGCTCGGCGATAATCTCGGCCAGCGAACAGGAGACCTCGACCCGGCCAGCCACGGCGGACTGTTTGGTCGCCGTGGCCGACAGGACGATCTCGATCAGGTCCTGCTCCGTGAAGGAGGGCGAATATTCCAGCACCGGCAGCGCGACCGATTCCACGTCCTGGGAGAGTTTCAGCGCAATGTCGCGCGGCAGGATCGGGGAGTTGCGCAGGGTGATCGCCATGGTCCGGCGCACAAGTTCCGCAGCATCCTCGGCCAGGATCGCCATGATCTCGCGCGCATAGGAGAGCTCCGCATCGGTGAGCACGTCCAGCGCCATGCGGCGGCACAGCCGGTGGGCCACCGAGGCGCGCGTTTCAGGGGTCTCCCCCTTCATCAGGCGGACAATGTCATTTTCTGTCAGCTTGGGGCGCATGGACTTAAGGCTCATAAATCGGGCTTTCCTGCTGCTCGGCCAGAATCGGGAAACTTTTCAGGAAATTGGCGCCCGGCCAGTTAAGATTGATTTACCATCTCAGCCTGCCCCGCGTTTACAGCTGCGATTGGCGACGGATTCCGCTCGCCGGTGCGTTAAGCTCTGAGACGGCGAACCTGGGAGAACCTCAGATGAGCATCCACAGTGCCATCGCAACCAACCGATTCGGTCTCGGCGCTCGCCCCGGCGACATAGATGCCGTGGCAGACGATCCACCGGCCTGGCTGCGCGAACAGCTCACTGAAGATGCCGCTGAAAGCTACCCGGCAGATAGCCTGATATCGGCGCGCGAGCATCTCCGGAGCTTCTACGACTACCGGCTCACCCGCAGCGCGCGCAACCAGTCCGGCAGCGAACCGCAGGTCGATCCCGAAGCCGCCGCGCGCTATCTCCGCGATGCGCGCCGGACCATCGTCCAGGAGATTCAGGCCCGCACGCTCCATGGCGAGAGCACCGATACGCCCTTCCATGAGCGGCTCACACGTTTCTGGTCGAACCATTTCACGGTCTCGGCGCGAAAGTTCCTGACGACCACGCTCGCCGGCGCCTATGAACGCGAGGCGATCCGGCCGAACATTCTCGGCACATTCGAAGCACTGGCCGAAGCCGCGATCTTCCATCCCGCCATGCTGATCTATCTCGACAACTGGCAGTCTGTCGGCCCTTCGACCCGGCCGGCCGAGCGGCGCGAGCTGGGCCTGAACGAGAATCTCGCGCGCGAGGTGATGGAACTCCACACCGTCACCCCGGCCTCCGGCTACACCCAGGAAGATGTCACCGAGTTCGCCAAGGCGCTGACCGGCTGGACCGTTGGTAATCCCCGTTTCGGGCAGATGCGCAAGGGCGAGACCCTGTTCGCAGGCCCGATCCACGAATCCGGCACGCGCACCGTGCTCGGCAAGCGCTACACCCAGTCCGGCGGCCAGCAGGCCAAGGCCATCCTGCACGATCTGTGCGCCCATCCGGACACCGCGAAATCCGTGGCCTTCAAGCTCGCCCGTCACATGGTGGCCGATGAGCCGCCGCAGAGCCTCATAAGCAAGCTGGAGGTCAGTTTCCGCACCAGCGGCGGGGATCTCACCGCGCTCTACGAGACGCTGATCGACGCGCCAGAGGCCTGGGAAGCAGAGCCGCGCAAGGTGAAAAGCCCCGATGAACTCCTCACCTCCACCTCGCGCCTGATCGGCCTCAACCGGACGCTGGCCGGCGATGCCCGCGATGTGTTCGAGAGCTTCGCCCAGAGCCCGTTCACGGCCCCCTCGCCGGAAGGCTGGCCGGACACGGCCGAGGCCTGGATCGGGCCGGACTCTCTCAACAAACGCATCGAATGGGCCGGGCGCATCGCCGAGCGCTTTCCCACCCTCGATGCCCGCCAGATCCTTGTTGACGGGCTTGGAGACCTCGCCACCGAGACCACACGCCAGGCCGTCGCCCGCGCCGAAAGCGGCAGCCAGGCGCTCGTCCTGGCGCTGATGAGCCCGGACTTCCAACGGAGATAGACCCATGTCAGCCCTGTCTCGCCGCACCCTTCTGACCCTTCTGGCCGCCGCCGGATCGGCCAGTCTTGTCCCGCCGGCCTTTGCGCAAGGGGTCTCCGACCGGCGCTTCATCTTCGTCATCCTGCGCGGCGCCATGGACGGGCTTGCCGCGCTCATCCCCGACGACCGCGAGACCGAGGGCCTGCGCGGCGCGATCCTGCCGGCGGAGAGCGCCCAGCTCGATCTCGGCAACGGTTTCCGCCTGCACCCTGCCCTGACGGACCTGCATGCGCTCTATGGCGCCAGTGAGGCTGCCTTCGTGCACGCCGTGGCGAGCCCCTATCGCGACCGGTCTCATTTCGACGGGCAGGATGTCCTGGAGACCATGGGCCCGGCCGGCACGCGCGATGGATGGCTCAACCGCGCGCTTCAGGCTGGCGGCATGGACGGCCTCGCCGTCGGCTATGCCCTGCCCCTGGCGCTGAAGGGCGATGGCCGCGCAACCAACTGGTCCCCGCCCGTCTTCGATGCCGCACCGGCCGATACGCTTGAGCGTCTGGCCGATCTTTATGCCGGCGACCCGGTCTTCGCCGCCCCCCTCGCCATGGCGCGCAGCCTGCCGGAACAGGGTATGTCGGCCAATCTCAGCCGTGGCGGGCCGGTGGCACAATACCGTCAGGCGCTGAGTGCGATCGGCGAACTCATGGCGCCCGATGGCGCGCCGGGTGTCGGGATGGTCTCGCTGGATGGCTGGGACACTCATGCCAACCAGCCGGGTGTGCTGCAGACACGGCTACAGGGCCTCAATCAAGGCGTGGTGGCGCTGAAGGACGCGCTTGGGGACAGGTGGGCGTCGACCTGTGTGGTGATGTGTTCCGAGTTCGGGCGCACGGCGGCGGCCAACGGAACGCGCGGGACCGATCACGGGACGGGCGGACTGGCCATCCTCGCCGGCGGCGCTGTGGCGGGCGGGCGGATGCATGGCGACTGGCCGGGACTTGCCCCGGGCGCGCTGCATGAAGGCCGCGACCTGGCACCGGCCAATGATCTGGCCGGATTGCTGAAAGGCGTGCTGCGCGATCATCTCGGCCTGGACCGCGCCCGGCTGGACAGCCTCGTCCTGCCCGGTGGCGCCCGGCCCATGGATGACCTGATAATCTGATCGCCTCAGCGGCGGCCTAGTTCATCAGGCGCAGCCACTCGCGCGCGGCTTTCTGGGCCTTGCGGATTTCGTCCTGGCTCATCTGGTCGGCCATTTCCTGGCGCAGGTCGCGCGCGGCTTCATGGCCCCTGGACACAGCCAGGTTGAACCATTTGTGGGCTTCCACCAGGTTCAGGTCCACGACCTCGCCCAGCGAGAATTGAAGGCCGGCGCGGTAGAGCGCTTCGCCATCGCTGTCGGGGCCGAGCTTCTCGGCCAGAACCGGCTCAAATTCGTATTCGGCAAATGCCATTGGTCTCTTCCTTGTACACCCGCCTGAAGCCCTGCCGATTGTCGGTCTGTTGGGTCTCAGGCCACCATCTGCCGCCTTTGCTGGCGACACGTAGAAGGTGCCGGGAAGATTTTGCGTTAAGGTTAACGCCACGTGCCGCAAAGGGCGGGAAGGTTACGGATTGTGCCCCCTCCATTAACCAAGGCAGGAGTCTCTTGCACCTTTGAGTAACGCGAGTATGCAGGCCGCCATGACAGACATGTTTCGCCCCATCCCCTTCCCGCTGCTCGCCAGCGATCCGAAAGCCTTTGCCGATGCCATCGGCGCGAGCTTCCGCGAGACCGGTTTTGCAGTGATCAGCGACCATCCCGTCGCGGACGAGACCATCGCCGCCGCCAATGCCGCCGCCGCGGCCTTCTTCGGCCTGCCGAGCGAGGTAAAGGCGAAGTATGACGACCGCGCCAATGGCGGTCAGCGCGGCTACACCGCCTTCGGCGCGGAAAACGCCAAGGGCAAGGCCGAGGCCGACCAGAAGGAGTTCTGGCATACCGGGCGCGGCGCTCAGCCAGGCTCGGGCCTGGAAGACATCATGCGCTCAACCCCCTCTGTGCCGGAAGTGCCGGGCTTCGATGGCACCACGCGCGGGCTCTATGATGCGCTCGACGAGATGGGCCGGCAGATCCTGCACGCCATCGCGATCCATCTGGGTCTTGAGGAAGACTGGTTCGACGCCAAGGTCGCCGAGGGCAACTCCATCCTTCGCCTCCTGCACTATCCGCCGCAAAAGAGCCCGCCGCCGGAAGGCAGCGTCCGGGCTGGCGCCCATGAAGACATCAATGTCATCACGCTGCTGCTCGGCGCGGAAGAAGCCGGCCTTCAGGTGAAACACCGCTCTGGCAAGTGGCTCGACATCAATCCGCCCGCCGGCGCGCTGGTCATCAATTGCGGCGACATGCTCCAGCGCCTGACCGGTGGCGTCCTGCCCTCCACAACGCACCGCGTGCTGAACCCGACACCGGAGCGCGCTGCCTTCCCGCGTTTCTCAACGCCCTTCTTCCTGCATTTTGCGCCGGACGTGGTGATCGAGCCCCTGCCCCAGTGCCTCGCCGAAGGCGGCACCGCCTTCGAGCCGATCACGGCGCAGGACTATCTCATGGAGCGCCTGCGCGAGATCGGGCTGGTCAGGTCATAGTTCTGCGCCGGGCCTGGCGCCTTTGTCTCTCCGCCACACGATGATAGACACATCCTCACAGGGGATGCGCGCACATGGATATCGAAGTTCTCATAATCTCCGCGGCGATGGGATTCGGGATGATCCTGTCGGTCGTCTTCGCGTTCCTGATCCGCAGAATTCCCGTCCTGCCGGTAAAGATCGCCATGACATGCCTGGTCGCGGTGTTCTTTGCGCCGATGAGCTTCTGGGCTGTGGGCGCGTCGACCTATGTGCTGACCGGATCGAATGGCGTGGCCATCCCGGCCGGCATCCTGGGCGGCGCGATTGCCGCAGCGGCCACCTTCCTCATCGTCTTCGCAAAGCGGGGACAGTCACAGCGCCAGGGCACGCCGAAAGTTCGGCGAGGGCCGCGCAAGACTGCGAGCACGCCACACACCACCGGCCCGAGAATCCCACCGGATGTCTTCATCTCCTACAGGCGGGACGAGCGCACCGACGTACTGCAGATCGCAGAGCGCCTGCGCGCGTTGAAACTGAAGGTCTGGTTCGATGCCGACCTGCGCTCGGGCACCAGCTTCGATTCCGAGATCGACTGGAATATCCGCCGCGCGAAGTGCGTGCTGGTCTGCTGGTCGCCCGGCGCGGCGACGAGCGACTGGGTACGCGGCGAGGCCACCATTGGCCGTGAGCGCGAGGTGCTGGCCGCAGCGATGCTGAAATCCTGCAGCCTGCCAGCGCCGTTCAATCTGGTACACGCTGAAGACCTGACCTCCGGCGTCGGTCCTGAAAATCGGGCCTGGTTTCATCTTCTCGACCGGATCGGCGCACTGGTCGGACGACCGGGCCTCGGCGCTTACGAACTGGCGGTGGCCTCACGGGACCGCGGCGCAATTGCCGCCTGGATGGGCGAGCATCCCCACGACCCGCTGTTCGACGACGCAACCGCCCTCCTGAGATCGATCTAATCGTCCGGCTCAGGCTTGCCGCGCAGGGATTTCACTTCCGCGCGGCGCTTCTTGGCATCGAGCCGCCGGCGGATCGAGCCGGCCGTCGGCCGTGTGGCACGGCGCCGGCGCGGGGGCTCTGCAACCGCCTTGAGCATTTCAACGAGGCGCGTGCGGGCAGCCGCGCGGTTGCGAACCTGGCTGCGATGCTCGCTGACCTCGATGACGATCTCGCCTTCCTTGGTCATCCGGCTGGAATAGCGTCTGGCAAAGCGCGTCTTAACCGGGCCGGGCAGCGACGAGCGTAGCACCGACCAGCGCAGCTGCACGGCCGAGGAAGACTTGTTCACGTGCTGGCCGCCCGGTCCGGACGCGCGCACGAATGATTCGTTCAGCTCCCAAGCCGGCACACTCAGTTTTGTTGTGATTTGCAGGTCAGATGCGAAATCCTCGGGCATACCCAATCATAACAAGGCTTGGCGCGGATCGCATAGGTCTGATTTCCGGACCCCGTGGACGGATTCACTTTTTATTAGGCACGCATCCTGCTACCTCGTTCCTGTCGGCACATATCTGGCCGGCATTCGCTTTTTTGGGACTAAAGCAACTGAAAGGAGGTGATCCAATGTCAAGTGAGAAACCAGGAACGGCGATTGGGTCGGTTTGGTTCGGGAGTGACACAGGGCAGCCTCTGCGCGCGATCTGAACAAACCATGCGGGGAGTGCACGCCCCGACAGACTCATGAGCCAATCCGGCTCACGGGAGCCGCCCTTCAAAGAGGGCGGCTCTTTTGATTCCGGCAGAAAATCGCCGGAGACGTTAACTTTCTTCCAGACTGTCAAACCATGGTCACATTCCACGGCTATGGACTGTGCCCCGGCGGGGACGAACCCTGCAGGACTTCAGGAGCCAGATGATGCGGCAGTGTATATACCGAGATACATCCGCCCATCCCGTCACGGGAGGGCTAAGCCAGCCCACCCGCGCGTTTGCCCGGCTCGGCTGACTCTGAACCACAATCAATCTGGACTGCGGATGGTTGCGCGCCCGATCTGGTGATCGGCGAAACCTTGTCACGCAACACCGCAATCACACCAGGAGGCCAGTCATGGCTGATGGCATGATGAATCGGGCACGTCTGAACCCTGCAAAGGTGGCCGAGGCGACGCCGCTGCTGCAATTCCTGGCCGGTCCCCATGCGGGAGCGATTGCCAGCGTGTGGCCGGCGCCGCACCGGGACTTCCTCGCCCTGCCCGCCGCGCGCCGTCACGCTGCGGCGATCCTGCTGGCACGCGGCGAGCGCGACCTGGCAGGCCTGGCCCATGCCGTGGAACGTCACAAGGATGGCGCCCTGGCAAAGCGTCTGGCCCATGGTAGCGAGACCGCCGGTCTGATGAAGGCGCTCGCTCGCCTGGGTGAAACCTTGTGGACCACTGAGCAGTACACCCGGTTCCTGGAGCTGTTCGACAGCCCGCGGGCCAACCGGATCCTGCGCCACATGGCGGAGATCAAGCCGCAGCAACTGGCTGTGGTGCATGCCCTGCCGAGCGCCCTGCACGAGGCCATCGTCGTGGCCAATGTGCCGAGCGCGGGCGCGGCGCGCGATCTACGCCTGGCGTTGGATCTCGCCGGCCGGATGCATGGGGCCGCCAACGCGCAAAACCTGGTGAAGGCCCTCGTCAGGGCCAAGGACACCGCCTACCTGTTCGCCAAGGCGGCCGACGCCCTGGCAGGTGAGGTGTTCGACGGCCCCGGCGCCGCACCGGACCTGCCGGTGCCCTTCGCGCGGGTGCGCAGCGCCAGCGAGCTCGACAGGATCGCCCTGCAGTTCCAGAACTGCCTGCGCGACTTCAAGGGCGACATGGTGCTGGGCCGGATGGTGGCCTATGTCTGGAATGGTCAGCCGGAAATCGTCCTGGCCCTGCGCTGGGACCCGGCAGGCTGGCGCCTGGCCGAGGCCGAGCTGTGCGGCAACGAGGAGGCGCCCGACCAGGCGCTGCACGATCTTGTCGATGCACTCGCCATTGCCGGGGTCCGCACCGGACCGTCGACCTTCACGCTGGCCAACCGCCTGCGCCGCTATCCCTACGGGGACCCGGAGCAGATCGGCGAGACCTGGCGTGACGGCCTGGAACTGGGCGAGCTCTGGGACTAGGCACATGCCCGAAACAGAGACAGGCCGGATCGCGATGATCCGGCCTGTTTTCGTTTCAGATGCTGTCTACAGCCTAGACTGTTTCCGCCGAGTCGCTTTCAGAGGCTTTCCTGGCCTTGCTCGGCTTGGTTTCGATATAGCGGAATTTCAGCTTTTCGCTGTCCTTCTTGTCGACATCGATCTTCACCTCGCCACCCTTGGCGAGCTTGCCGAACAAGAGCTCCTCGGCCATCGGCTTCTTGACGTGCTCCTGGATGGTGCGCGCCAGCGGACGCGCGCCCATGGCGCTGTCGAACCCGCGCTCGGCCAGCCAGTCCTTGGCCGCCTTGGTGACGGAGATCGTCACATTGCGGTCGGCCAGCTGGACCTCCAGCTGCAGGATGAACTTCTCGACCACGCGGTCGATCACTTCCGGCGACAGCGCGCCGAACATCACCGTGGCATCCAGGCGGTTGCGGAATTCCGGCGTGAACAGGCGCTTGAGCGCCTCTTCCTGCTCGTCTTCCTTCTTGCCGGCGCCAAAGCCGATGGAGTTCTTCGCCGCGTCCGAAGCGCCCGCATTGGTCGTCATGATCAGGATGACATTGCGGAAGTCGACCTTGCGGCCATTGGCATCGGTCAGCGCGCCATTGTCCATCACCTGCAACAGGATGTTGAACAGGTCCTGGTGGGCCTTCTCGATCTCGTCGAGCAGCAGCACGCAGTGCGGATGCTGGTCCACGCCATCGGTGAGCAGGCCGCCCTGATCATAACCGACATAGCCCGGAGGCGCGCCGATCAGGCGCGACACAGTATGCCGCTCCATATATTCCGACATGTCGAAACGCAGCATCTCGACGCCAAGAATGGAGGCAAGCTGCTTGGCCACCTCGGTCTTGCCGACCCCGGTCGGGCCGGTGAAGAGATAGGAGCCGATCGGCTTGTTCGGTTCGCGCAGGCCGGCCCGCGCCATCTTGATAGAGGCAGCCAGCGCCTCGATGGCTTCGTCCTGTCCGAAGACGACCCGCTTGAGATCGGTTTCCAGGGACTTGAGCTGGGCAGCGTCGTCCTTGGTGACCTGTTTCGGGGGGATGCGCGCGATCTTGGCCACGATGGCCTCGATATCCTTCACACCGACAACCTTGCGGCGTTTCGATTCCGGCTTCAGCCACTGGCTGGCACCGGCCTCGTCGATCACGTCGATCGCCTTGTCGGGCAGCTTGCGGTCGGTGAGATAGCGGTCCGACAGCTCCACCGCCGTCTTGATGGCCTCATTGGTGTAGCGCAGGCCGTGGAACTCCTCGAACTTCTCCTTCAGCCCGATCAGGATCTTGATCGCATCGGGCACGGAGGGCTCGACCACATCGATCTTGCGGAACCGGCGTGACAGGGCGCGGTCCTTCTCGAAATGCTGTTTGTACTCCTTGAAGGTGGTCGATCCCATGCAGCGCAGCTCGCCATTCTGCAGGGCGGGCTTGAGCAGGTTGGAGGCATCCATCGCGCCGCCGGAGGTCGCCCCGGCGCCGATCACCGTGTGGATCTCGTCGATGAAGAGGATACCCTTGTCGAGGCTCTCCATCTCCTTCATCACCGATTTCAGCCGCTCCTCGAAGTCGCCGCGATAGCGCGTGCCGGCGAGCAGCGCGCCCATGTCGAGCGAGTAGATCACCGCATCGTCGAGAATTTCCGGCACATCGCCATCGACGATCTTCTTGGCCAGGCCCTCGGCGATGGCCGTCTTGCCGACACCGGGGTCGCCAACCAGGATGGGATTGTTCTTGTTGCGCCGGCACAGGATCTCGATGCAGCGCTCGATCTCCATCTCACGCCCGATCAGCGGGTCGATCTTTCCGGCGCGTGCCTTTTCGTTGAGGTTCACGCAGTAGGAATCGAGCGCTTCATTGCCCGTCTTCACATTGCCATCCTCGTTGGCTTCGGCCCCACGTGGCGTGGTCGAGCGCGACGCGCCCGGTTTCTTGGCCACCCCGTGAGAGACGTAGTTCACCGCATCATAGCGGGTCATGTCCTGCTCCTGCAGGAAGAAGGCGGCATGGCTCTCGCGCTCGGAAAAGATCGAGATCAGCACATTCGCGCCGGTCACCTCATCGCGTCCGGAGCTTTCGACATGCAGGATGGCGCGCTGGACCACACGCTGGAAGGCGGCAGTCGGCTGCACGCGGCCCTCATTCTCTTCAACGATCAGGCTGGAGAGCTCGGCATCGAGATAATGGGTCAGCTCCTCACGGAGCTTTTCCAGTTCCACCTTGCAGGCGGTCATCACCTCGGCGGCATCCTCATCCTCGATCAGGGCGAGCAGGAGGTGTTCCAGAGTGGCATATTCGTGGTCTCGCTCCGAAGCCAGGCTCAGCGCAGTTTCGAGGGCGGTCTCCAGGGAAGGGGTCAGGCTTGGCATATCACGCTCCTCTAATCGTCTTTTTCCATAACGCACTGCAAAGGGTGTTCATTGCGCTGGGCCATGTCGAGCACCTGCGCGACCTTGGTCTCCGCAACTTCATATGTGTACACACCGCACAGTCCGACACCCTTCTGGTGCACATGCAACATGATGCGAGTGGCTTCTTCCGGGCTCTTGTTGAAAAACCGCTCGAGGATGAACACGACGAATTCCATCGGCGTGTAGTCATCGTTGAGCAGCATGACCCGATATAGCGACGGCTTCTTGGTTCGCACGCGTGTCCGCGTGGCCAGGCCGATCTTGTCATTGTCATCGCCATCCGACCCACCGGATTTCCCCGGATCGTTCGGATCGCTCATCCTGAAATTCATGGAACGTGCAATCATGCCAGCCAAGATAGGTCATTCTTTCCATATCGGAAGCCTGACCAAGGCAGAGATGCAATTCAAGTGTCCATTGTAGCTGTCTGCAGCTTTTCCATCAGGTTGCCCACACGTTTGGCATTCGCTCCGAAATCGGAATAGCCCACGCGGGAGCGCGAATAGATCGCCAGAGTGGCGCCGGGCTCCTTGGCCTTTCCGCCCGGTTCTGCTGGCAAAACGCGGATATCCACATCATCCTTGAAGCGCAGCACCGGCGTGACCGCCACATAGCGGATGGCGAGCGCGTCTGGATCTTCCAGCACATCGCGCACACGCGGCTCGCTGCGCACCAGACGGGTCACCAAACGGAACAGATCCTTCGGGCTTTCGGCGAATCGGGGCGCGACTGAGTCGGCTTTGGCCTGCCCGCAATACCCTTCCGGACACAGAAGGTAAGTATTCGGAGAGGCCGGTCTGGCCAGTGTCAGGAAATCGAGGAATTCCATAAGCTTATCGGCTCCGCACTGTTCGCCGGCCTGAAAAGCCGCCCGTATGAGTTCATGAAGAATATGAAAAGCCGACCTCAATCAGAGGTCGGCTTCCCAATCCACATCTACTCTACTGGACTCGTGTTACTTCACGAGCTGCATTTTTTCAACCATGGTGCCGGCGTGCGCGTTCAGCGGGGCCGCGGCTTCCTTCATGGTTGTGGCGTAGAGGCTGGCCATTTCGCCGAACTGCTTCATGCAGGTGTCGAAAGCCGACTTGGCGTAGGTGGCCTGAAGCTCGAGCGCTTCCTGAATGGATTTGGCCGAGCTGACCGACTTGGAAGCTTCCATGCTGGTGGCCATGGCGTCCTGGAAATAGGCGAGCGCCTTGGTGTTGATTTCCTGTGCGCCCTTGGCCGAAGCTTGGGCGCTGGCAGTGGCGGCGGTCAGGCCGTCACGGGAAAGTTCGGTCATTTCGCCGGCGAAGCTCATGAACTTGTCCATGTTTTCGCGCACGCTCTCAGGGGAAACGGTGTTGATCAGATCGAAGGGAGTAGCAGTCTTGGTGGTCTTGGCCATTGGATAGAACCTTTACTGACGCTCCGGGGGGCGGCCGGATAAAATTACGGGTGGGGGGATGCCCGCGCTTGATGATGACCTAGGGGTAGCATAGCTTGTTCGCAGACGCAAGAAATATTGTGCACCGCACAAATCGCAATGGGCATTGGGAGATGACAAATCGTTTAGTGGAAAGATGTTCTTAACCACTGGTCAACCGGATTGCCTGAACTCTAGTGTATGCGCCGGCGGGGGCCGGCTGTCTTGCACGGAAATTGAAGGAGCCAGGTCATGAAAGGGATTTCGGTACAGAACGCACTGAAGTCGAGTCTGGTTGCATCATCACTGATGGCCGGCTTGATTGTCGCGCCCGCAGCACATGCCGAGCGCTACGCCTCCATTGTGATCGACGCCAATACCGACACCGTGCTCCACGCCCGTAACGCGGACGATCCGCGCTACCCCGCATCGCTGACCAAGGTTATGACGCTCTACATGCTGTTCGACGAGCTTGAGGCCGGCCGGATCTCGCTCGACGACGAATTGACGGTCTCACGCAATGCCGCCTCCCAGGCGCCCTCGAACCTGCGCCTGTCTGCTGGCGACAAGATCACTGTCGCCGATGCCATCGATGCCCTTGTCACAAAATCGGCCAATGATGTCGCCGTGGTCGTGGCCGAGAAGATCGGCGGCACCGAGGCCCGCTTCGCCGCGCTGATGACCGTGAAGGCCACCACGCTCGGCATGTCCAACACCCGCTTCTACAATGCCTCCGGCCTGCCGGACGATCGACAGATCTCCACCGCGCGTGACATGGCGCGCCTGGCCGAAGCGATCATGGAAGATCATCCGCAATATTACAGCGAGTTCTCCACCCCCAGCTTCACCTGGGAAGGGCGCACCTACCGCAACCACAATGAACTGCTCGGCAGCGTGGATGGCGTGGACGGGATCAAGACCGGCTATACCCGCGCCTCCGGCTACAATCTCATGGCCTCGGCCCAGCGCGGCGATGCCCGCGTCATCGCCGTCATGCTGGGCGGACGGACATCGCGTGCGCGTAACTCCCATGTCACCGAGCTGATCGAAGCGGCCTATGCCAGCTTCACCGCGCCGACCGGCAATGCCTCCTCGGCGACGCAGACCCATATTGCCTTTGAATCAGTGGCCCAGCCGATCGATCCCAATGCGGCCGCCGTGCCCACCCTGAACGGCCATCCCTTCCCGGTCGGCGAAGGCGACATTCAGTAACCCACCGGGGGGCGCAAGGTGCAGCTCAACCAAGTCACCCTGCCCTGCACCGATTTCGAGGCTTCGGCCCAATTTTATGAGACGCTCGGCTTGATCCGCATTGTCTCTTCTCCCCCACGCTATGCCCGCTTTGAGTGCCGGGCGCCTGAAGGTCAGGACCCCTCCACCCTGTCAATCGAACATGTGCCGAATTGGGCCGGTACGGACTGGCCACTCATCTATCTCGAAGTCCCGGATCTGGACGCGCTCCATTCACGGCTCACGGAGGCCGGGGTCATTTTCCTGAGCCCGCCAGTGATGCAGTCCTATTTGTGGAAGGAAGCGGACCTGCGCGATCCGGCCGGCAATCGCCTGCGCCTCTTCCAGGCCGGGGATGCGCGGCGGTTTCCGCCCTGGCGGATCGGCGGGGCCTGACAGGCCGCCTGTTTTCTAGAACTTGATTTCCTGGCCCTGCAGCTCGGGCAGTTGCAGCACGATGAGCAGGTCACGCATTTCCTGGCGCGCAGCCACATGGCTCATGGTGAAGGTGATGTTCGAACCGCGCTCGGTGAGATCGAGCAGGGTCAGCCCCGCCGGGAACAGCTCGCGATAGATCACACGCTCCGACAGGCCCGGCGCGAGACGGAAGCCGATACGGCGCGCCAGCTTTTCCAGCGCCTCGCCGACCTTCTGCTTGTTGCGCGCCTCCAGCGGCGACATGCGGTTGCGCATCACCACCCAGTCGATGGGCTTGCGGCTCTGCTGGGCTTTCGCCTTGCGGCAGCTCCAGACCATCTCCGAATAGAAGCTCGGGCGGATAACTTCCAGGGTTTGCGGATTCACGTCACCCAGCAGGTCGAAATCCACGAAGCTGTCATTCAGCGGCGTGATCAGATTGTCGGCATGGATATGGGCGAGACGCGAGAGGAAGGTGTCCCCACCCGGCGCATCGACAATGATGAAATCGCAGGAGGATTTCAGGCGCTGCAGGCTGGTCTCGAAACGCTCGGTTTCCTCACGCTCGGCGACATCCAGATCGCGCGAGGTCGAGGCATCGACACGGATGATTTCCGGCATGGGCAGGCGCGAATTGGTCGACTGGGCCCAGCGCAGGCGGTTTTCCATATAGCGGGTCAGGGTGCGCTGGCGCACATCCAGGTCGATCACGCCGACCCGTGCGCCCATGCGCATCAGGGCAACGGTCAGGTGCATGGCCACGGTCGACTTGCCGGCACCACCTTTTTCGTTGCCCACAATGATGACGCGACCCGTCTTGGGTCGCATCACCTGATCTTGTTCGGGGGAAAGCGGCTGAAAACCTTCGGGGGGCACTTGTAAACTCCATACAAACGCACCCCGTCAGGGCGCGCACTTACGCAGGAAGATAGGTTTCCGGCGCATTGAGCGAAGGACGCAGAACGGTCCAGCTCACCGGCGCGGGCTCATCTTCAAACAGGAAGGCAGCTTCGCCGCCAATCTCGAGAACCGGGCGGTCCTGCACCGACACGGCATCGCCGTCGAACAGGATATCTTCCGACCAGCGGAAATTCGGGGCGGCCACAGCATTGACCTCGACCGTCTCGATCGGCGAGAAGCGCGACAGGTCCGCCAGGATGGACCGCAGTTCGGTCAGCGCGGAGGATACACGGTTCAATTCACCAGCCAGCATGCTCGCCGCCGCGGAAACCGGCGCAGCGCTATCGAACAGCCAGGCATCGAGATCCTCGGCCCAGCTATCATCATCCGCGAACCGGCGAAGCGGTTCCGGATTCGCCAAGTGTGTCTTCGCTGCCGGCAGGAACCGGATAGCGGTAGACAGAGCGAAACGCTTGAATGCGTGAACAATGTTGTTTGCCATGACCGAAATTTCCCCGAAGGCGGTTAACAAGTCGTTTCAGTTTACTCGAACGAGCAGAGAATCCAATGCCCAATACTCCCCTGACAGTTGTGCGCTCAAAATCGGGTCTGAGAGACGCAATCGCCAATATCCATTACAGCGGACAGAGGGTTGGCTTTGTCCCGACCATGGGCGCCTTACATAATGGTCATCTCTCTTTAATCGACCTTGCGCGGACAAAATCGGATTTTGTGGCCGCCTCCATCTTCGTAAATCCGACTCAGTTCGCCCCCGGAGAGGATTTCGAGACCTATCCGCGCGACGAGGACGCCGACCTGGAAAAACTCGCCTCGGCCGGCTGCAATCTCGTCTACCTGCCCACGGTCGAGGACATGTACCCCACCGGCAGCCTCACCGATGTGCGCGTGCCGGGGCCGTCAGACCTGCTCGACGGGGTCTACCGCCCGCATTTCTTCTACGGCGTCACTACCGTTGTCGCCCGCCTGTTCATTCATGTCCGCCCGGACGTGGCGGTGTTCGGCGAGAAGGATTTCCAGCAGCTCCAGATCATCCGCCAGATGACCCGCGACCTCGGCTTCGAGATCGAGATTGTCGGCGGGCCAACCCAGCGCGATCCCGACGGCCTCGCCCAGTCTTCGCGCAACCGGTATCTCAGCGACGATCAGCGCCGCATCGCCGGTGCGCTTCAGGCCGCCCTGGTGCGTGCCGCGGCGCGGATCGAGGCCGGCACGGCGCTCTCCACGGCCCTCGCCGAGGCGCGCGCCTTCCTCCGGACAGCCGGCTTCGACAAGGTGGACTATATCAGCGCCGTGGACGCGACCACGCTGCGGGACCTGCCGGAGACACGCTCGGAATGGCCAGACATCACACGCCTGCTCGGCGCGGCCTGGATCGGCAAGACCCGGCTGATCGACAATATCCCGCTGACGGGCGCCTAAGGCCTACCAGACCATCGCATCCTTCAGGGCGGTATCGAGCGCCACGGGCAGGTCACTCGCCTTGGCGCCGGGATTGAGATCGGGCGGCGCATCGCCGGTCTTGAAATAGCGCCAGCCCTGGAACGGCTTTTTCGGGCGCGGCGTCACGGGAATGAGTTCCGGGTCGAAGACCAGTTCGCACATCGACCTGCCGGTCTCATCCGGTCCCGTGCGGATATCGACAATACGCTGGCGCACACAGATCCTGTTCCTGATCACCCAGTAGATGGATCCGCCCGCCAGCACCTCCTCGGCGCGCTTGGGCGACATGCGGGTATGGTGCACGGGATTGGGCAGGGTTTTCATCTGCCGCGTCTGCCAGGCCTCAAGATCCTCGAGCGTTTCAGCGCCCACGCACAGCTTGATCAGGTGAATCGTCATGGGTGGAAGACTAGCGCGGCCAGCCCGCCTGACCAGTCCCTAGCCGTGATCACTTGTGAGATGATGGCGGGCCTGCTGTTTCTCGAAATCGGCCTGGTCGGCCGCACTGGCGAAGAAGAACTCCACTTCCAGCACGCGGGCTGAGTAGGCTCTCTGGACGGTCTGGAAGCCGGCACGCGCTTCAAGCTCGATCTCCAGGCCACTGACATAGCTCAGGCCATAGGACGGGTCGGTTTCGAGGAAATAGGACTGACTGTAGTGTATAAGCCGCACACCGCGCGGGCCGTCCACCGGCCGGGGAAGTTCATGATCGAGACGCAGGAACCGCTCTGACACCGGATCGATCCACACCGTTGCGCGCAGATGATCTGCTGCCCAGGCATCGATCTCGCTGTCGGTCAGGCTGGGGCGGTGATCGAAGCGCACGCGCCAGGCCCCGCCGAGATCCTCGGCCATGACCTGCTGGGAGAAACTCGCGCGCAGGTCATCGGGGAAAAGCCGCGCATCAGGTGCGGTCTCAGCGCCCCATTCGGCGGTGACCTGGTCGAGCTCTTCATTCTCGCCCTGCTCTGCTACCAGCTCCCAGCGATTGCCGGGCTCCAGGCGCGGATCGAAGCGGACGATGCGCAGATCCTCGCCCGAACGCAGCTCGACGGTAAAGGCCGCACGCAGCGTGTTGGGTGCCTGTGTCGCATCCAGCGCATCGCCCAGCGGCCCGCTTTCGGTTGCGATGAGAAACGGCGCCGCCAGCGCGATCCACATATCAGTCCCCTCTTGCTCGCGCATGCCGCCAGGCCACGCTTTTATCATGAGTCTAGAGAGTGTGGATTTACTGAATCTGAACGGATCTTAAGCTTGCTCGTTCTCGGCGTCTTCTTCCGCCCGCTTCTTCTCGATCATCGCCACACAGATGATGCTCGCCTCATACAGGATGACCACCGGCACGGTGAGCATGATCTGAGAGATGATATCAGGTGGGGTGAAAAAGGCCGCAAAGGCCAGAATGCCGACGATCGCATATTTGCGCCCCTTGCGCAGCGTCTCAGCGCCAACCAGCCCCGCCTTGCCCAGCAGGGTCAGCACCACAGGCAACTGGAAGCTCAGGCCAAAAGCGAGCATCAGCGACATGGTCAGGGACAGATATTCCGAGACCCGCGGCAACAGGGTGATCGTGGCCACGGTGGAGTCCCACTGTTCCTGGGAAAAGGCGAACCGCGCCACCAGCGGGATCATGATGAAATACACAAATGCCGCGCCAAGCGTGAACAGCAAAGGCGCGGCGACAAGGAAAGGCAGGAACGCCCCGCGCTCTTTTTTGTAAAGCCCCGGCGCGATGAAGGCATAGAGCTGGTAGGCGATCACCGGGAAGGCCAGGAACACCCCTGCAAACAGAGACAGTTTCAGCTTGGCGAAGAAATATTCAAGCTGGCCGGTGAACACCAGTTCGAGCTGGGCGCCATCGCGGAAGGCACGCGCTGTATCCGCAAACGGGATGAGCAGGAAATTGAAGATCTGGTCGACAAAGGCATAGCAGGCCAGCGCCGCCACCACGAGCGCGACAATAGACCAGATCAGGCGCGAGCGCAGCTCGATCAGATGGTCGAGCAGGGGCGCGCGGCTGGACTCGACTTCATCGGGGGTCGTCTCGCTCATGCCGCGCCTCCGGCCGGCTTGGCGTCGGGGGTGTCAGCTTCCGCCTCGGCCTCTTCCTCGACAGTATCGCTCTCCGGTTCAATATCCTGCTCGAAGGCGTGCGGGCTCTCCCCACGCATCACGGCGGCGTTGATATCGGCCTCCACCGCCTTCAGGCTGTCCTTGGCCTCGGTGAGGGCATTGTTTCGCTTGAGATCCTCGATCTCCTTGCGCAGCTCATCGAGTTCGGCCTGGCGGGCGATATCGTCGAAGGCATTCTGGAACTCGCGCGCCATGGCCCGGCCCTTGGCCACGAACTGGCCGAGCCGCCGCATCATGATCGGCAGGTCTTTCGGCCCGACAACGATCAGGGCCACTGCAGCCAGCAGCAGAAATTCGGCAATGCCCACCTGGGGAAGCATGGAAGTGCCCTTCCCGGGGTCGTGTTACGAGGACTTGGCCTCATCCTTCTTCGGCGTCACATCGACCATATTGTCATCCTTTGACACCGACTTGGTTTCGTCCTCTTCATTGAGGCCGGACCGGAAGCTGCGAATGCCCTTGGCCATGTCACCCATGATCGAGGAAATGCGTCCACGGCCGCCGAACAGAAGCAGTGCGACAACGACGAGCAGCAGTATTTGCATCCAACCTGGGGACATTCAGGCCTCCAATCTTTGTTCCCGGAACATAGGCGCGATGCCCTGCGCGGTAAATGTATCGGCTGGAACTTCCTGCCAAGGGGGAATGTCTACTCTGCCGCAGTCCCCGTGGCGAGAAAGTCGGTGACGAACCCGCTGTCCTCATCCTCATTGTCGGCTTCCGGAACGAAAGTCCCGTCCTCGGCGCCCGCTTCCAGCCCCTCCTCGCCGGGCATCTGGAAGTCATCGGGAATGACGTCGCCGAGCAGGCCTTCGGCCTCCAGGTCCGCCTTGCCGGGCAGGACCGCCAGGCTTTCGAGGCCGAAATGTTCCAGGAAGGCATCCGTGGTGCCATAGGTCACCGGGCGGCCAGGGGTCTTGCGCCGGCCCTTGATGCGGATCCAGCCGGTTTCCATCAGCGTGTCCACCGTACCCTTGGAGACAGCCACGCCCCGCACAGCCTCGATCTCGGCGCGCGTGACCGGCTGGCCATAGGCGATGATGGCGAGGGTTTCGAGCGAGGCCTGGGTAAGCTTTTTCTGCTCCTGGCGCTCTTCCACGAACAGGAAATCAAGATCGGCCGCCGACTGGAAGCGCCACTTGCCGGCCACTTCCACCAGCTGCACGCCACGATTCTTGAACTGCGCCTGCAGCGCCATCAGCACATCGGCGGCTTCCACGCCCTGGGGCAGGGTTTCGGCGACCTGCTCGGCAGACAGCGGCTCGCCGGCGGCAAAGAGGACCGCTTCGGCACGGCGCATGGCATCGGCCATGGCTTCGGCCTGGGTCGTGGTCAGGGTCTGCTCGGAGCGCGAATAGGCGAACGAGAGCTGCTGGACCGCCTTGCGGATGGTCTCGGGCGCATTGTCGAGCGCTTCAGGTTCAGGCTGTTTCATTGTTCGACTCCACAGGTTGGGGGCCGGGCCTGCGCAGGTAGAGGGGTGCGAAGTGCACATCCTGACGCAGTTCCACATCGCCGTCGCGGGCGAGTTCCAGTGCGGCGGAGAAAACCGACGCGGTGACTGAGCGGGTGGGAATCTCCGGGTCCATCTGACCGATCTGAGTGCGGATATCGTCCAGGCTCGCCCAGTCGACAAGCTTCGGCCCCAGCGTCTTCAGGCCCACACGCGCGCTTTCCAGCGGCAGCACGAACTGTTTCTCAACCCGGTGCGGGGCGGCCTTCTGCTTGCGCCCGCGAATGGCGCCGAAGGCCTGCATCAGATGCCAGAGCGTGGTGTCATACTCGATATGCTTCACCACGCGCGGCTGCTCGGGCATGCCGCGCGCAAAGACGCGCTCGCCGAGGATCGGCCCGTCCATCAGCTCCTTGCCAGCCTGGCGCATGCCGTCGAGACGTTTCAGACGGAAGGCCAGCTTCTGGGCCATGTCTTCCGGCGTCTCGTCATCCTCGGAGATTTTTTCCGGCTTGGGCAGCATGAGGCGCGATTTGAGATAGGCGAGCCAGGACGCCATGAGCAGATAGTCGGCCGCCAGATCCATCCGGCGCGACTTGGCTTCCTGGATGAAGGCGAGATACTGCTCGGCCAGGGTCAGGATCGAAACCTGCAGCAGGTCGACCTTCTGGCGCCGGGCCAGCTCCAGGAGGAGGTGCAGCGGGCCTTCATAAACGGACGTGTCTACGACGAAGACGTCGGCGCCCTCTGCCTCGCTTGCCTCATCGGAGAGATGGGTGATATCCAGCGCCGCCTCGCTCATGCCGCCACTCCAGGGCTCGGCACGAGGGCGCGCAGGCGGGCCCAGCCGGCTTCGGCATCGAACTCGGTGGCATGGGTGGTGGCCGCTTCGGCTTCTGTGGCTCGCGAGAGTGCAACGCCGGAGAGCTCTGGCGAGGCTTCGCCCACTTCTCGCATTTCGGCCAGGATCAGGTCCGGATCTTTCACAAAGCCGGAGCAATGCAGCGCGATATCGCAGCCAGCCGCGTGCGCGGCGCGCGTGCGGTCTGCCAGGCTGCCCCCCAGGGCATTCATGCCAAGATCGTCCGTCATCAGAATACCTTGAAACCCGATTCGGCCGCGAATGATGTCTGAAATTACCCTGGCCGACTGCGTTGCAGGGTGGGCGCTGTCCCAAGCCTCATAGGCGATATGCGCGCTCATCGCCATCGGCGCATCGGCCAGCGCCGTGAAGGGAACGAGGTCGCGCGCGGTGAGTTCCGCATCGCTTGCCGTCACCCGCGGCAGGGCCTTGTGGGTGTCGACCTCGGCCCGGCCATGACCGGGCATGTGCTTGATGACACCGGCAACGCCCGCATCGCGCAGGCCTGCCAGAGCGGCAGAGGCCAGCCTGATCGCGGTATCAGGTTCATCGGCAAAGGCGCGGTCGCCGATCACATCGTCGGCGCCCGGGACCGGCAGGTCGAGCACGGGCGCACAGTCTGCATGGATCGAGATCGCGGCAAGTTCCGCGCCCATCAGGCGATGGCTGAGCCAGGCCGCTTCCAGCGCGGCATCTGCATTCTGGCCATACATCGCGCCAAAGGTCCCGGCGGCGGGAAACAACGGCGCTTTCAGGCGCGCCACGCGGCCGCCTTCCTGGTCGATGAAGATCAGACAGGGGCGCTGGAGTGCATTCCAGATATCATTCACCAGCGACCGCACCTGGTCCGGCGTTCCGCAGGACCGTCCCATCAGGATCACACCCCAGGGCCGGATATCGGCCAGGAGGGCCTTTTCCCCAGGGGTCAGGACGAGTCCGGAAACGGACAGGATACAGGCGCGCGGAACTGGATTCATTGCACCACGATGCAATCGTTTCCGGTCGATTTTAAGGCCTCGCAGAAGGAGGTTGCCTCATCGCGATCTGCAAAGGCACCGACACGCAGGCGGTAGAAGGTGCCGCGCGCGCCGAGATCGGCCTGCTGGACTCGTTTCTCCGCGCCAGCAAACAGGCCCGGATTGCGCGCAACCATGCGGTTCCAGGTCAGCTCCGCACCATTGGGGTCGCGCAGCGCCGCCACCTGGACCAGATACAGTCCGGTGGGATCGAAGTTGAAACGCGGCGTGACATGCGAAGTCGCCGGTGTGGCCGGAAGCGGTTCAGGCAGCAGGGTTGGCATCTCGCGCTCGGCGAGAGCACGGGTTGCCTCGTCCAGCGCGACGACCTGCGGCTCGGGCGCGTTCAACGCCGGGGTCGGGCGGCCACCGGCCCCGGACAGCTCGCGCAAGGCATCGTCCATCACGCTGCCCTCGACCGGCACGGCCTGGCTCGGGCGAATGTCCATCGGTTCGTCGGCGGTGCGCCCGCCCCGGCCCTGGGCGGCGGCTTCAGCCGAGACCGACCGGCGCAGACCGTTGGCCTCCGTCGGTGCACCGGCCAGAATGCTCTCGGCTGGCACGCGGGTTGAGCCATCGAGTTCATCATAGATACGCCGGTCCTGATCGGGCACGGCGCGCCCGCCGGCGTCGTCGGGGCGACGTTTATAGGGCGAATTGTCAGCCGAGATGACCGGCAGTTCGCCATCACCGCCGCGCACGCCCTGACGATATGTATTGTAGACCACCGCGCCAAAGACAATCAGGACACCAGCAGCCAGCGCGAGAATCAGTGGCCCGCGGCCAGCTTCCTCCTCGCCCGGGTGGAATCCGCGATAATTATTGTCCGTGGGGCCGAAATCTATCGGCTCTTCCCCATAGCGGCTCATGCAAACACCCCATCGTTTCGGTACTGATTAGGTTAACCGATAGCCATCTACTCTTAACGGTCACTAAACAGGCCGGCCCGCCCTGCCCCCAGGGCCTTTTTGATCCGGAACTCAGATCATCGAATCGAGATTGAACAGCCGCCTGTGCTCATCGATCGCGAACGTGTCGGTCATGCTCGCGAGATAGTCGCACACGATCCGCGCCCGCCGCGCGCCTTGCGTCTGTTCGGCATCGTGGCGCAGCGGCGGCGGCAGCGTATCGGGCTCGGCCAGGAAAAGTTCGAACAGCTCCTTCAGGATACGCTTGGCCTGGCTGCGCATGCGGTTGACCTTGTAGTGCTTGTACATGCGTTCATAGAGGAAGGCACGCAGGGCCCGCTGGCGCTCGTCCAGCCCGTCGGAGAAGGCCACCAGCGGATAGTCCATCGCGCGCACATCCGCCGCGCTCTTCGGCTTGGCCTCTGCAGCGCGCTTGAGCGTCTCCTCTGTGAGATCGTTGATCCAGAGCCCGATCAGGCGGCGCACGGCTTCCTTGATGGTGCGCGGGCGGTCGAGCACGGGATGCTCGTCCATCACTTCGCGGAACACATCGCCGACCAGCGGGATTTCCATCAGCTCTTCCAGGCTGAAGAGGCCTGCAGCGAGGCCGTCATCGATATCATGATTGTTGTAGGCAATGTCGTCCGACAGGGCGGCGACCTGGGCTTCCGGGCCGGCAAAGGTGGTCAGCTCAAGATCTTCCAGATGCGGGAAGTCGCGGAACGCGGCCGGCAGGGCCTCCAGCGCCGTCTCGCCGGTGAGCAGCGGACCATTATGCTTGACGAGGCCTTCCAGCATTTCCCAGCTGAGGTTCAGCCCGTCAAAATGCGGATAGGCCTGCTCCAGCTTGGTGACGATGCGCAGGGTCTGGGCGTTGTGGTCAAAGCCATCATAGTCGACCATGCAGGCATCGATCTGGTCTTCCCCGGCATGCCCGAAGGGGGGATGGCCAAGATCGTGGGCGAGCGCCATGGCTTCGGCGAGATCCTCGTCCAGGCGCAGGGTGCGCGCGATGGAGCGGGCAATCTGTGCCACTTCCAGGGAATGGGTCAGCCGCGTGCGGTAATGATCGCCCTCATGGGCGACGAAGACCTGGGTTTTCTGCTTCAGCCGGCGGAAGGCGCTGGCATGGATGATCCGATCGCGGTCGCGCTGGAACGGTGTGCGCGTGACCGAGGGGGACTCGGAAAAATACCGCCCGCGGCTCGCCTGCCAGTCGGTGGCATAGGGCGCGAGCCAGTCCTGTCTCTTTTCGAGCGCTTCAACTGTGCCTATCTTGTCAGCCATGAGCGATGTCACCCTAACCTCTTCTGCAGCCAAGCGCATTAAGGCGATTCTGGAAAAACAGCCCGGGGCGAGCCTGCTTCGCGTTTCGGTGGAAGGCGGCGGCTGTTCCGGCTTCTCCTACAAGTTCGATTTTGCCGAGGGTCTGAACCCCGATGACATTCTCATCGAGCGCGATGGTGCCGGCGTGGTGATCGACGAGATGAGCCTGGAATTCCTGCGCGGTTCCGAGATCGACTTCACCAACGAGCTGATCGGATCGGCCTTCAAGATCAACAACCCCAATGCCACCGCGGCCTGCGGTTGCGGGACGAGTTTTGCAGTCTGACAGCATAATTCATGTGGCATTCAGGCCACAGGTGCTGCATCCTGACGGTAAATCGGAAAGGATGCCCAGACGCATGACCCGACTGTTTTTCATGGCGGCCTGCCTCATTCTTGCTGCCGGCCTGTTTACCGTAGCCCCTGCCGCAGCCCAGTCTGATGATTCTGATCTTGTCCGCCTGCCCAGCCAGGGCCTGGTGAAGGAAACGCCGCAGCGCCCCGGCACGCTTGCCGGCGAAAACGTACCCGCACCTCGCCCGGACGCGCCGAAGCGGCTGGTGGCCAGCGGTGGCCTGCTCATGTCCTTCGACACCGACAGCGACGGCGTGATCACCGTGGCCGAGCGCGAAGCGGGAATCCTCGCCGCGTTCGAAAGCGCGGATGCCGACAAGAATGGCGCACTGACCGCCTTCGAACAGCAGGCCTGGGCAGAGAGCCTTCCGACCCATGACGATTCGCTGGCCAATCCGGTGCGGTTCGATCCCAATCTCGACCGCCGGGTAAGCTTCGAGGAATTCCGTGCCGTCATCCGCAGCGTGGCGGAAGACTATGCCAGCACCGGGGATGGCAGCGTCCTGGTCAGCGACCTGGAAGAAGAGCCGGACCGCGGCATATTCGGCCAGGGTGGTCCCGGCGGGCCGGGCGGCCCTCCTCCCGGCGAAAATGCGCCGACAGAGCGCGATCGATCGTAAAGCCCGGCCGGCTCAGCCGCTGGCGCTGTCGCCCTCGCCAAATCCCGCCGCCACAAGGCTTGCAACCGCTGTCACGGCCTCGCTGGCCTCCGGGCCCTCGGCCGTGATCTCGATCTCGCAGCCCTTGGCCGCCACCAGCATCAAGAGGTCCATGATCGAGCGCGCATTGGCGCTTTCCTCGCGATGATGGACCACCACCCTGGCATCAAACTCACCGGCGAGTTTCGAGAGCGCGGCAGACGCGCGCGCATGCAGGCCCTTGGTGTTGACGATGGTCACGCGCTGGCGCGCGGCACACTTGCTGGATTCGGAATCTGCCATCGGGACGACACCCACACTCTGCCAAGCCGCATGCGGCATTCATGCTCGCCGGCCACGCTGCAAGAACCAGGCCCTAGGCCCTGCTCATGACCTCGGACGCGATACTGATATATTTGCGTCCGGCCTCTGCGGCCACATTGCAGGCTTCCATCAGTCCCAGTTCGTCGCGAATTTCGGCGAGCTTGATCAGCATAGGCAGATTCACTCCGGCGATCACCTCGATCTTGTTCTCGCTCATCACCGAGATGGCGAGATTGGAGGGCGTGCCGCCGAACATGTCGGTCAGGATGATGACGCCGGAACCATCGTCGCAGGCCGTGGCGGTGTCACGAATCTCGCCCCGCCTGGCCTCGATATCGTCCTCGGCTTCAATGGAAATGGCGCGAAAGCGCTTCTGCGCACCCACCACATGCTGAGCTGCTGCCACCAGTTCTCGCGACAGGTTTCCATGACTGACGACGACAATTCCGATCATGCAAAACCACTTTCAACCATCACCTGACCCATCACGCTGACACACGCACACTCAGGGTCAAGACGGTTTTTACGGCGTTGCAATCTCCGGCAGCTCGAAATGCACCGGCGCGCCCGGCCCGAGCGGGATACCGAGGAAGATCCAGGCCATCATCAGGATCACACCGGAGATGAGCAGCCAGAGGGAATAGGGGATCATCATGGCCGTCAGGCTGCCGAGGCCGAAATCCTTCTGCCAGCGCTGGGCGAAGATCAGGATCAGCGGGAAGTAGACCATCAGCGGCGTGATGATATTGGTCGCGCCATCGCCCACCCGATAGGCCGCCGTGGCGCCTTCCGGGCTGATCCCGAGCAGCATCAGCATGGGCACAAGCACCGGCGCGAGCAGCGCCCATTTCGCGCTGGCCGAGCCGACGAAAAGGTTGAGCAGCGCGGCAAAGAGGATGATCAGGCCGATCACGAGTTCCTTGGGCATTCCGGAATTGCCGATCGCATCAGCCCCGTGCACCGCCGTGATCAGGCCGAGATTGGACCAGCCGAACATGGCCACGAAATGCGCCGCGGCGAAGGCGAGCACGAGATAATAGCCCATATCCTTCATCGCCTCGGTCATCATGGCGACAAGGTCCTTGTGGTTCCTGATGGTGCCAGCCGCTGCGCCATAGGCCCAGCCGGCCGCCAGGAACAGCACAAGGAAACCCGCCACCAGCGAGCGGAAGAAGGGGCTCAGCCGGTCATACCATTCCTGTTCGGCAATCGCCGCCGGGCTCATGCCGGCCGCGGCGAACTCGGCATCGGTGATGTAGAGCGGCGTACCCGGCCCGACGGTCATGAAGGCCCAGAGCGCACAGACCGCCAACAGGGCAAGCCCGGCATAGAGAAGGCCCTTCTGCTGGCCCTCGGTGAGCGGGGCATCCTCATCGCCATAGGCCTCGGCGGTGGCCGCATCGGGCTTCCATGGGCCAAGGCGCGGCTCGATCACCCTGTCAGTGACCAGCCAGATGATCGGCAGGTAGAGGAAGAGCAACGCGATGATGAAATAGGTGTTGCCGGCAATGTTCACGATCCAGCCGGCATCGATGGAAGAGGCCTGGTAGGCCGTCTCCGTGATGCCGAAAAGCAGTGCGTCGAGCTGGCCAGGTGCGATGTTTGCCGAGAACCCGCCCGACACCCCGGCGAAGGCGGCGGCAATCCCGGCCAGCGGATGGCGGCCGGCCGAGGCGAAGAGAATCGCCGCCAACGGGATCATCACCACATAGCCGGCATCGGCGGCATGGTTCGACAGCATGGCCACGAGCGCCACAAGCGGGGTGAGCAGGACTTTCGGCGCATTGCGCACGGCGGCCCGGATAGCGCTGGCGAAAAGGCCGGAGCGCTCTGCCACGCCCGCGCCCAGCATCACCACCAGCACATAGCCGAGTGGGTGGAAGTGGGTGAAGGTCGCCGGCATCTCGACCCAGAGCCGCTCGATATTCTCCGGCGAGAGCAGGCTTTTCGAGCTGATGACAAGCGGGTCGCCATCCTCGGTCACAGCCGTGGGATGGACCGCAGAGAGGTCCATGAGAGCCGCGGCCACAGAAAACAGGATCAGGGCGATGATCAGATAGACGAAGATGAAGACCGGATCCGGCAGGCGATTGCCGGTTCGTTCCACCCAGTTGAGGAACCCCTTCTGGTGGTGTGCCCTTTCCCGCTCGTCCATGCCCTGCCCTCCTCCTGACCTGTGTCAGGTTTCAGGCCTAATGGGCTCTGGCCGGCTGGGCAATATGAAGCGGGTATGACAGTTGCCGTGTGTGGCCCTCAGGCCACCGGCAATTCGATGACGAAACGCGCCCCGCCCTCGTCCTGGTTTTCCGCCCAGACCTTGCCGTGATGGGTCTCGATGATCTGCGCCACGATGGACAGGCCCAGGCCGGAATTGTTGCCGAAGGCCGCGCCGGCCGGGCGGTCGGTGTAGAAACGGTCGAAGATCTGGGCGAGTTTGTCGGGCGGGATGCCCGGCCCGTCATCCTCGACCAGGATCTGCACCATGGTCTGGCGCCCGTCGCGGGTCTGGCGCAGCGTGACGCGCACTTCCCCGCCCTCGGGCGAGAAGCTGCGGGCATTGTCGATCAGGTTGCGCAGCACCTGGCCGAGCGAGCCCTCGCGCCCGCGCACCTGGAAGCTCGCGCCCATCGTGTCGTCGATGAAGCGCACGCGTACCGTGGTATCCATGCCGAGGGCGGAATAGGTCTCCACGATCTCCTCGCACATGCGGGTGATGTCGACCTTGGCGGTGGGCACGCGCGAGACCTCGGCTTCCAGGCGCGAGGCATTGGAGATGTCGGTGATCAGGCGATCGAGGCGCTGGACATCCTTGGCGATCAGCTTGCGCAGCTTTTCCAGCGCGACCGGGTCATTGTTCACACGCTCGGCCGTTTCCACCGCTGAGCGGATGGAGGTGAGCGGGTTCTTCAGCTCATGGGCGACATCGGCGGCAAAGCGTTCGTTGGCCTCGATGCGCTCGACCAGCGTGTCGGTCATGGCCTGCAACGCGCCGGCGAGGTCGCCGATCTCGTCGGGCCGGCGAGTGAGCTGCGGCAGGTCGAGCGACTCCGAAGATCCCGAGCGCACACTGTCGGCGGCCTTGGCGAGCCGGCGCAGCGGCCGGGCAATCCCCAGCGTCATCAGCGCGGAGGTAATGAAGGCCACCAGCACGGCGACCAGAATGAACGGCAGAAGCGCGGCACGCTCGGCCCGCACAATCTCGTTCACATCGGAAGATTCCAGCGTCAGCACACCGACCACGGCCGACACGCGCTGCACCGGCACGGAAACTGAGATCACTCGCTGGCCGCGATCGGAAAAACGCTGGCTGGAGGCCATGTCGCCCATCACCGCCGCGGCGAATTCCTCCTCGAAACTCTGGGCGCGCACAGAGGCGCCCGGTCGCTCGCGCAGCATCCTGGCCATGGTCTCGCTGGCCCAGGAGGAAAGATCCGCACTGAGCCTGGCCATGGTGCCCGGCTCGCGCACCGGCGGCAGGGTGGAGATGTCCACCCGATCGGACAGGAGGAAACTGTCGGCGACGATTTCCCCGTCCGTATTGCGCACCTGGGCACGGACAATGGCCGGCAGCTGCAGCTCGCGGATGGTGGCGCGGGCGAGATCCGGGTCCATGATCGGCTCCGGCCGGCCGAGCGTTGCGCCACCGCCCAGCAGGTTTGTGAAGATCTGGGCCTGGCCTTCCAGATCCTGCTTCTTCGACATCACAAGGCCGGCGCGCATCTCGTTGAGCACCATCGCGCCGACGATGAGAATGGCCAGCCCGGCCAGGTTGGAGGCAAAGATCAGGCGCGCGATCCGCGAACGGATCACGCCCGAGCTGCGCCCCCTGTCCTGCTTTTTGCGGGCCGGCGCCTTGGCCATGGCGGGCCTCAGACGTCAGCGGCCACCCGGAGCGAGACGATCTGGTCCGGGTTGCGCGGCGGTTCTCCGCGATTGAGCTGGTCGATCACATCCATGCCATCGCTCACCTTGCCCCACACCGTGTATTGCCGGTCCAGGAAGGTCGCATCGTCGAAGCAGATGAAGAATTGCGAATTGGCCGAGTGCGGCGCCGCGGTGCGGGCCATGGAGCAGACCCCGCGCACATGCGGCTCGGCATTGAACTCGGCTTTCAGGTCCGGCTTGGAAGAGCCACCGGTGCCGGTGCCGTTCGGGCAGCCGACCTGGGCCATGAAGCCGTCGATCACGCGGTGAAAGACGATGCCGTCATAGAATTCCTCGCGGGCGAGTTCCTTGATGCGCTCGACATGGCCAGGCGCAAGGTCGGGGCGCAGCTCGATGGTCACCTTGCCCTTGGAGGTTTCCATGATGAGTGTGTTTTCCGGATCTGACATGGGGTGTGCTTTCTCTTGTCGTGACTTTCAGTGTTGCTGGCACGGTAGCGCCGTGGCGTGAAGGCTCAAGCGCGGGTGTGCAGTGTCGCGGGCGTCCTGCTCAGGGCGCTTCGTGGAAATCGGCGAACATGCCGGTGCCCTCAAAGCGCAGGTCCGGACAGTCGCGGGGCTCATAGGTTTCCGGGTCCTTGCAGGCGAACTGGTCGAGCTGAACCTCGATCTCGGCGCAAGGCAGCTGTACATGCCCGGCCTCGTTCAGCACCATCATGCCTGAAAGCGCCTCTTCGCCCCCTTCCTTGCGCAGGGCAAAGCCGGCGCCGGAAAAGCTCGCCTGGTTGACCATGAACGTCACCTGGATCGGAAAGGCCTCTTCCTCTTCCCGGTTCACAGCGAAGACCACCAGCGGCTGGCAGACCGCCTCGTTGGCGCCGGGATTGTCCTCAAAGCGGATGAGGATCCTGTCGCCGAGATTGCCGAAGCGCGAGAGAGCTGCGGGCTCATCGCTTCCGCCCTGACTGGCGCCACCGCAAGCCGCCAGCAGAGCCATCAGGGCGCCTGCCAGCATGCACCGGCCCAGCCAGTTGCCGGCGCCCGCCTTCGCAACAGACATCAGGCTTCCGTGTAGCGGTAACCCACGCCGTAAAGCGTTTCGATGCTGTCGAAATCATCGTCGACTTCGCGGAATTTCTTGCGCAGGCGCTTGATGTGGCTGTCGATGGTGCGGTCATCGACATAGATCTGGTCATCATAGGCCGCATCCATGAGCTGGTCGCGCGACTTCACATAGCCGGGCCGCTGGGCGAGCGATTGCAGGATCAGGAACTCGGTCACCGTCAGGCGCACCGGGTGGCCGTCCCAGTTGCAGGCATGGCGGTTCGGGTCGAGCGTCAGGCGGCCGCGCACGATCGGCTTGGCATCGCCATCCTCCGGCCCGCCAGTGGTGGCGCGCGAGCGGCGCAGCACGGCCTTCACGCGCTCCGACAACAGGCGTGTCGAGCAGGGTTTGCGGACAAAGTCATCAGCGCCGATATTGAAGCCGATCACCTCGTCGATCTCCTCATCCTTGGAGGTCAGGAAGATCACCGGCAGGTCGGAGGTCGCGCGTAGGCGGCGGAGCAGCTCCATGCCGTCCATCTTGGGCATCTTCACATCGAGGATGGCGATGTCCGGCGGGTTCTCGGTCAGGGCCGGCAGGGCGGCCTCGCCGTCATAATAGGTGCGGACCTGATAGCCCTCGGCCTCAAAGAAGATCTTCAGTGACGCGACGATATTCTCATCGTCATCGACCAGCGCGAGTGTCGCCATGTTCCGTCCTCCTGCCTGCGCCAGCCGGCCGGAAGCCAATCCGGCATACGCGCAATCAAAACCCTTCAATCACGGTTCGAGGGGGAGGTTAAGCCCCATCTCGCGCAATCCACACCGTCAATACGGCGTGTGAGGGGCTTATTCAGCGGCGATTTCATGACAATTTGGAAAGCCTTGCCTTGCTGTGGACGTAATTCGCACCTTAGCGGCGCCTGCCCTTGCCGGCCCTCGCCTTGAGCGCGACATCCAGCGCGCGGCGCGCCCAGGCGCTGGCCTCTTCGGGATCATCCGCGGCGGCATCGGGCATGGCGTAATAGGCCATCACGGCCACCTCGCCGGTCTTCTTCTCATAGCGGAAGGGCTCCGAGCCCTCCTCCTCCAGCGCGGCTTTCAGCGCGTCGTCGACCTTGAGATAAAGCTGGTCGCGGGCGATGAGCGCGAACATCACATCATGCACCATCACCCCGGCCCCGCCGAACATCCGCTTGATCGTGACCGGCCCGAGCGGGGCAAGCAGCTCGCGGACATATTCGTGATAGGGATCGGGCGGCTTGGCCATGTTCTTACCTTCGCTCCCAGTTCCGGATCCGATTCACCGCGGCTTGACCCACTGTGCCCATCACGTGACGGGAGTTCCCGGCCGCATCTTTCCGTGATGGACCCCGTGATCAAGTCACGGGGAGTCGGGGCATCGCAACGGAAACGCCTCACTACCCGTCCAGCGCCGCATAGACCAGCGCCTGGAATTGCGGGCGGATCGGATAGCACCCGGACGGGATCATCTGCGTCATCTGGATGGCGATCAGGTCTTCCATCGGGTCGATCCAGAAAAAGGTGTTGGCAAGCCCGCCCCAGCTGAAGCTGCCGGGGCTGCCCGGCTGCATCGTCTCGGCGACATCCACGGTGACCGAGCCGCCAAGGCCGAACCCGTTGCCTTCCATGCGCGCCTCGCTGAAGGTCCTGTCACCCATGGCCTTGATGGTCGCCCCGCCCGGCAGGTGATTGCGGTCCATGAACTCCCAGGTCTTGGGGCTGATCAGGCGCGCGCCCTCCAGCCGCCCGCCATTCAGCAGGCACTGGCAGAAGCGCAGATAGTCACGCGGGGTGGAGACCAGCCCGCCGCCGCCATTAAGCAGTTTCGGGCGTGCCCGATAGGCCTTGCTCTCAGGGCCGGCGCCATCGCTCAGCGTCACTTCTCCATTCAGCGGATTGCGCTGATAACAGGCCGTCAGGCGGTGCAGCTTGTCTTCGGGCACGAAAAACCCGGTATCGGCCATGCCGAGGGGGCCAAAAATATGCTCGGCAAAAAAATCATCAAGTTCCTGGCCCGAGACCACCTCCACCACGCGCGCCAGCACATCGGTGGAGTGGCCATAATTCCAGCGCGTGCCGGGTGAGAAGACCAGCGGCAGGCTTGCGAGCCGTGTGCACATCTCACCCAAAGTTTCGAAAGGTTCGCCAATCTTCTCACGGCGATAAAGCGCGTCCACCTCGTGCTGGAAGAGAAAACCGTAAGTCAGCCCGGAGGTGTGCAGGAAGAGGTCGCGGATCTCGATCTCGCGATCGGGCTTTGCCGTCTCATAGCTTTCCGGCGTGCCCCCGGCCCAGACCCTGGTCTCGGCAAAGTCCGGGATATAGCGCGAGACCGGGTGATCGAGGCGCAGGTCGCCCTGCTCGATCAGCATCATGGCCGCCAGCGAGGTGATCGGCTTGGTCATGGAATAGATGCGGAAGACCGTGTCCGGGCCGACCCGCTCGCCCTTGCCATCGAGATGAGTGGTGCCGCGCCAGGCCTCGTGCACAATCTCTCCGCCGCGCGAGATCAGCGTGGTGACACACGGCAGCTTGCCGCTGTCGATATAGCGGGACTGGAAGAAGTTCGGAATCTTCGCCAGGCGCTCGGCATTCATGCCATAATCGGCGGGATCGGCTTGGGTCATGACTAAAGCTCCCCCCGCTCTGCCGCGCGAGACAATTCCCGCGCGATGACGATCTGCTGGATCTGGGTCGTGCCCTCATAGAGGCGGAAAATGCGCACATCGCGATAAAACCGCTCGATGCCATAGTCCGACACATAACCCGCCCCGCCGAAGACCTGGACGGCCCGGTCGGCCACCCGGCCGACCATTTCCGAGGCAAACAGCTTGCAGGAGGAGGCCAGCATGGTGACCTTCTCGCCGGCATCGCGCCGCTTCGCAGTATCCATCACCATGCACTTGGCGGCATAGGTTTCCGCCTGGCTGTCGGCGATCATCGCCTGGATGAGCTGGTGGTCGATCAGCGCCGCGCCGAACTGTTTCCGCTCGCGCGCATAGGTCACCATTTCGCGCACCAGCCGCTCGGCGACACCCACGCACACCGCAGAGATATGCAGCCGGCCCTTGTCGAGCACGCTCATGGCGACCTTGAAGCCCTCGCCCTCCCCGGCAATGCGGTTTTCCACCGGCACGCGGGCATCCTCGAAGATCACGTCGCAGATATGCGCGCCCTGCTGGCCCATCTTCTTCTCCGGCGGGCCGACGCTGAGCCCGGGCGTGTCGCGCTCGACCACGAAGGCCGAGACGCCCTTGCCACCGGGCGTCTCCGGATCGGTGCGCGCCATGACAGTGAAGACATCGGCGACATTGGCATTGGTGATGAAGCGCTTGGTGCCGTTGAGGATGTAATGGTCGCCATCGCGGATGGCCCTGGTCTTCAGGGAGCCGGCGTCGGAGCCCGCATCCGGCTCGGTCAGCGCGAAGCTGGCGATCAGCTCGCCCGAGGCAATGCCGGGCAGCCAGCGGGTCTTCTGCTCCTCGGTACCGAACAGGACAAGCGCCTGGCTGCCGATGCCGACATTGGTGCCGACGACAGAGCGAAAGGCCGGCGAGGTGTGGCCAAGCTCCAGCGCCACCAGGCATTCGGTCTCCATGTCGAGCTCCAGCCCGCCATAGGCTTCCGGCACGGCAAGACCGAACAGGCCCAGCTCGCGCATCTCATCGACGATTTCCGGAGGGACGAGGTCTTCCTCGGCGACCTGCGCTTCCAGCGGTACGCATTTCTCGCGCACGAAGCGGGCGATCGTCTCGACCAGCTGGGCGCGCAGTTCGGCATCAAAGGCCATGAAATCTCCTCCGTCTCTCGTTGGGGCAAAGTATACGCCAGCGCCCGGACCGAATAAAAGCGTGCCTTGGCGTCAAGGAATCCGGGAGTCCAGATATGGCAAAAGTGGAAGTGATAACTGGAGAGTTTACCGGCTGGTCCTATTGGGACGATGAACCCTTCGAAGCCGAAGCGGCCGGCCCCTTCTACACCCGCCTGGAAGATGGCGAGCCTGTGGCCGCCTTCCGCGCAGAGCGGCGCCACCTCAATGGGGCCGGCGTGGTGCATGGCGGATGCCTGATGACCTTTGCCGACTTCTCGCTCTTCGCCATCGCCACACACGCCATGGACGGCGCCTATGGGCTGACCGTCGCGATGACCAGCGAGTTCCTTTCAGGTCCGCGGGAAGGTGCCTGGATCGAAGCGCGCGGCGAGGTATTGCGCGCGGGCGGATCGCTTATCTTCGTGCGCGGCATCATCACAGGCGACGGCGTGCCGTGCCTGAATTTCTCCGGCACCATCAAGCGCCTTCGCAAGCGAGGCTAGGCTGGCTGGATACTGTCGGCCAATTCCCGGCGAGTCCCCGTGACTTGATCACGGGGTCCATCACGGGGAGCTGCGGCCCAGAGCCGGTTGCTGATAGATTGATCCATTCACAGCCTCATGGTGAGCGGAGACGAACCATGGGGCGTGCCGCAGGAAACAGCTCTCCATCTCCCGCCCTCGTCCTTCGTCTCCGCTCAGGATGAGGGCCAAGATGAATCAGGCCATCAGCAACTCACTCTAGCCCCGCATCAGGCCGCTGAGCACGGTTTCCAGCCGGGTCTTCAGGGTTTCCGGGTCGATCGCCGCGCCGCGTGCCATCACCTCGAACTCGGTACCCCGGCAGATCGCACCGAGCATGCGCGCGGCCTCGACCGGGCGTGCCACGCCGATGCTTTCCAGCACCTCGCTGAGGATTGGCTCCATCGAGCGCTGCCAAGCCTGCAGGACGCCCATCAGCCGCCCGGTGCGCTGGGCCAGCAGGGCCATCTCCGCCTCGATGATGGAGAGCTTCAGCGTATCGGGCGTCAGCGCCGTGGTGCCGACCAGGAACCGCACCAGCGCCTCGCGCCCGGTGATCGGTTGTTTCGCCACCGCCTCGGCGAGCCCGCCCTGGTATTCGGAGACATATTGGGTCAGCGCGGCATCGATCAGGGAATCGCGTGTCGAGAAGTGATAGGTCACCGTGCCGGGCGACACGCCGGTGCGTGCGGCCACCGAGCGGTGCGTGACGCACTCGATGCCCGCTTCCGCGATCAAATCCAGCACGGCGCGCAGGATGTCGTCGCGCGCCTCGCCACGCTTGGTTTCGGTCTTTGCCATGGTCTTTTTCGTCCGGTTGCACGAAACCCTATCATGACAATAGGGTCATGCCAGTAGAGATCACTGCGGTTTCTACTCCCATGCCATATCGAAGCGCAAAGCTTCGCTCGCCAGGCAATTGCGCAGCATGGCCCACATTACATACCGCATGAAGTTATCGCTACAAATCCCTGTATTTACTTAATATCCCAGCACCTTTGCCTACCAGGTGCGACGAGGCAAGTTCAGCGGCACCGTTCCTGTCTTCGAAGACGGTCTCGCCGAATCGGCTGCCAGGCGCAATTCTTGCGATCACTGAGACATCGTCCCGCCAATCCGGCCAGGTCGTCCCCGCCGGATGCCGGCGGCATTCCCCCGCTCTGCCCAGCGACCGTCATGTCCTTGCGCCGGCTTGGTTTTCCGGCGCGATACCGCCTGTTTCCGGGCATATGCGTTAAGGTTAAGCACCCCGGTTCAGACGAGTCCTGCAGAAATCTGCCCCCTCCGGCACCGTGATTGACGGGCCGGACTGGCTCCCATGCCCAGGATCATGAGAGGCATCCCTGCCCCATACAGGATTTGATCCGATCAGAGGGGCCGCCATTCGTTCGAATGCACGAATAAACACAGGCAACTGCACGGCACCGCTTATGACGAGCGCCTGCGCAAAATCAGCCACGGCTGTAATGGATATTACAGATCAGGAGGCGATGGCCGGCTGGATGGTGACGCTTTCGCCGCAGCCACAGGCATCGGTCTGGTTCGGATTGCGGAAAACGAACTTCTCATGCAGCAGTGTGGTCTCGAAATCCACTACGGTGCCGATCAGGAACAGCACCGCCTTGGCGTCGATCACGATCTTCACGCCATGATCCTCGACCAGCTCGTCCAGGGCCTCGGGCGCGGCGACATAGTCCATGACATATTCCATGCCCGCACAGCCGCCATTCTTCACGCCAACGCGCAGGTATCCGGTGTCGCGTTCGCTCATGATTTCCTTCACGCGGGCAGCAGCCGCCTCGCTCAGGGTCACAATCTTGGGTCTGGGTCGTCTAGCCATGCTGTGAAAATGGCGAAGCCCGCGCCATTGTGCAAGGGTCACACGCGCTTACCGTGAGCTGACCCGCCTTCAATCCACGGAACAGTTCTCCGGCGCGCCGGTGTTCGGGCGGACCTCGCCATAGGCGGCGAAGTCCGGATAGCGGCGGATCAGAGCCATCGTCACGCCATTGGTCCAGCCGAAGCCGTCCTGGGTCGGATACTCTCCGCCCCCGCCGGACCGGGCGGTCATGACATCGTATTTCTCGACCAGCTTGCCGCTCTCGCAATAAGAGCGCGAGACCGTCTCCAGCCAGCGCCGGGCGATCTCGCGGGCAAGCCCGGTCTCGCCATAGCGTTCCAGGCCAATCACGGCGATCCAGTGCAGCGGCGCCCAGCCATTGGGCGCATCCCATTGCTCGCCGGTCACCAGCGGCGTGGCGGCCAGCCCGCCGGGCTTGAGCAGCTCGCGCTCGATCAGGCGCGCGGTGGACGCGGCTTCCTCGTCGGATGCGAGGCCGAGAAAGAGCGGATAGAGCATGGCCGCGGAGACCCGGCCGGTGCTCCGCCCCGTGTCGAGATCATGGTCGGCAAAAGCACCTAACTCTGCATCCCAGAGCCAGGTGCGCATGGCGGCCGCGCGCGCTTCGGCCCGCGCCGAATAGTCCGCCGCACAGGCCGTATCGCCCGTAGAGTTGCAGCCCGCTGTGATCGCCTGCTCGAGCCCATAGAGCAGGGCATTGAGATCAACCGGCAAGATGCGCGTGGTGCGGATGGTGGACAGATCATCGGGGTCGGCGAGCCAGCGCGAGGAGAAGTCCCAGCCGCTCTCGGCGCCCGCGCGCAGCTCGCGGAAGAGTTCGGCCTGTGGCCGGCCCGAGCCCAGTGCCGTGTTCGTGTCCTGGATGAAGCTTTCATCGCGCGGCACCTCGCGCGCATCCCAATAGCGGTTGAGCACCGCCCCGTCCGGCAGCTCCACGGCCCGCGCGCCCGACATCCAGAAATCATGCTCGGCCTTCAGCGCGTCGAGATAGTGCGCCCATTCCTCTGGCGACCGATAGGAGGCAAGCTGGTGCACCATCGCAAAGAAGAAAGGCGGCTGGGAGCGGCTGAGATAATAGGTCCGGTTGGCGTTGGGGACATGGCCGAATGCCTCGATCAGGCCGGCGAAATTGTCGACCATGTCACGCTTGATGGCATCATGCTCGGCGCCCATCCCGGTCATGGTGAAATAGGCGTCCCAGTAATAGACCTCCCGGAACCGCCCGCCGGGCACGATATAGGGGTTCGGCAGCGGGATCAGAGAGCCGGCCTCCACCTTGCCATCGGCCTTGCGGGTGAGCTGCGGCCAGAGCGCTTCGATATGCGCGGCAAGCATGCGCGTATCGCCGGGTTCGTCGCGCGCTGTATCGGTGACGACCTCGTCCGGCAGGTCGAAATGGGCCGCGATGAAGGCCTCAAGCTCGGCCTCGGTCTGCGGGCGCACCGCTGCCCAGTCGGCATTGATCTCTTCGGCTGGATTCAGGGGCACGGCGTCGACCCAGTCCTTCGGATCCACCAGCCCGCTCAGGGCGATCACGGGGAACGCCTCGGGATACAGCAGGGATGGCGGGGCCAGCCCGGTGCGGGCTTCCTCGTCGATGACAGGCTCACGCTCGGTCACGCTGCCGGATGAGGTCGCCGCGCAGGCTGGCAGCAGAGCCAGCAGGCCCGCACCGATCAGCGCTTCGATCCATCGTCTTTTCGGGTCCATCCGGCCCTCCTGACAGTCTGTCGCCGCGCCGCCCATAGTCTGCACCTATCCCATGCAGCCATGTCTTTCAATTTTGCCCATCCCCCTCAAAATGGTACGTTCTGCCCTGTTTCACTGACTGGATACCCCCGCCCCATGATGTTCGATTTTTCCCATGGCGAGACCGCCGACATGATCCGCGAGACCTGTGCGCGCTTTGCCAGGGACAGGCTCGCGCCGATCGCCGAGGCGCTCGACAGGAGTGACGAGGCCCCGCGCTGGATCTGGACCGAAATGGGTGAGCTCGGCCTGCACGGCATCACCGTGGAGGAAGACGATGGCGGGCTCGGCCTCGGTTATCTCGAACATGTCATCGCCATGGAGGAAATCTCGCGCGCCTCGGCCTCCATCGGCCTGTCCTACGGCGCCCATTCCAATCTCTGCGTGAACCAGATCCGCCGCTGGGCGAGCCCGGCCCAGAAGGCGCGCTACCTGCCCAGGCTGATCTCCGGGGAACATGTCGGCGCGCTCGCCATGTCCGAGGCTGGCGCGGGATCGGATGTCATGAGCATGACCCTGAAGGCCGAGCAGGTGGATGGCGGCTTTCTCCTGAACGGCACCAAGTTCTGGATCACGAACGGGCCCATCGCCGACACTCTCGTCATTTATGCCAGGACCGACCCGGCCGGCGGCTCGAAGAGCCTCACCACCTTCCTGGTGGAGAAGGATTTCGAGGGCTTTTCCTGCCCGCGCAAGCTCGACAAGATGGGCATGCGCGGCTCTTACACCGGCGAGCTGGTCTTCCAGGACTGTTTCGTCCCGGATGAGAATGTCATGGGCCAGGTCGGCCAGGGCGCGGCGATCCTGATGAGCGGGCTCGACTATGAGCGCACGGTGCTGTCGGGCGGCCCCATCGGCATCATGCAGGCCTGCATCGACACCGTCCTGCCCTATGTGCGCGAGCGCAAGCAGTTCGGCCAGCCGATCGGCAATTTCCAGCTCATGCAGGCCAAGCTCGCCGACATGTATGTCGCGCTGAATGCCTCGCGCGCCTATGTCTATGCCGTCGCAGCGGCTTGCGATGCGGGCCGCACCACGCGCTTCGACGCGGCCGGCGCGATCCTGATGTCGAGCGAGAACGCGGTGAAGACCTCGATGGAGGCCGTGCAGGCGCTCGGCGGCGCAGGCTATACCCGTGAATGGCCGGTCGAACGCTATGTCCGCGACGCCAAGCTCTACGATATCGGTGCGGGCACCAACGAGATCCGCCGCTTCCTCATCGGCCGGGAGCTTGTGAAAGGATGAGCGCGCCTCACGCGATCGCCAGCACGCCGGTCAGTATGTGCCGCACCAGGTCGACCTGTCCGCGCGCCCCGGTCTTGGCGTAGATCTTCTTGGAATAGTTCCGCGCCGTTTCCACAGTGATGCCGCAGACCTCGGCGGCTTCGGCGATGGACATGCCCTGGGTCATGGACCAGGCGAGCCGGGCTTCGCTGGGTGTGAGGTCGAAAACATCGCAAAGCTGATCGCAGCGATCTGCCGTGGAGCTTCTGTCGCCGCGGAAATAGAGCACGGCCACAGCCTTTGTGTCCCCCGACAGCGCCTGCAGGCGCAGCGGCGACACCAGAATGTCGATCCAGGGATCCTGGCTGAGATTGATTGCACGCGGACGCGCCTGGGAATCGGCCGCGTAGCGCCGAACGAGCGACGTGAGCTGGCGGTCAACGGCGGGCGAAGAGGGCGTGAGCCGATCATACTGGCCGCGCCGCAGGGCTCCCGACTGCTGCAGCATGCGTTCCGCCTGATCGTTCATATCGACGATGTGGCACCTGGCATCGATTGAGATCCAGCCGAAATTCATCCGGCTGAATGCATCGGAATTCATCGAGGCCCGTGCCCGCTCACGCTCCAGCGCACCAAACACGCGCAACGCCACACGCAGATGCGGCGTCAATGCGGTGAACAGATTACCGACTTCCGCTCCAAACGGCTCATGCCCGCTCACGACAAGCCAGACATCGAACTGGCCTCTCTCGCTCAGGCGCATGGAGCGCATGTCCGTCACGTTCAGCGGCGTGAGGATATCGGTCCTGAATGCGCGTTCCAGCGTTCCCCCGGCCTCGATCAGTTCGTCGAGCGTATAGACGCGCCCTTCGCGCATGTGCCGCGCCTGAAGCGGGTCATCGTCATACTTCTTCGCAAACAGCTCATCGAACTGGGCCCCCACTTGCCCATTACCCGCCGTGAACCGGACCACCTCGCGGCTATCGGGCGAGCGAAACAGCATCGTGGCGAAATCGGCGCCGGTCATGTCGCACAGGCGGTTGAGGAAGGTCTGCCACATGGGCTGCTCGAAGACGCCTTCGTGCAGCGGCACAAGCAGTTCTGTTTCGCCCAGGGAAGGAATTCGCATGCGTGACCATACTACCTCCCATTTGGGAGGTCCATACTCTTTTGTTTTCCTTAGGTTGCCCCGCGAAAGGAAGACCGTGACATGAGCGAACTCGCAACCCTAACTCACCTGCAGCGTCTTGAGGCTGAAGCGATCCACATCATTCGTGAGGTCGCCGCCGAAGCGGAAAAGCCGGTCATGCTGTATTCCGTTGGCAAGGACAGCGCCGTGATGTTGCATCTGGCGCGCAAGGCCTTCTATCCCTCTCCGCCGCCCTTCCCGCTGATGCATGTCGACACGACCTGGAAGTTTCAGGCGATGTATGAGCTGCGCGACCAGATGGCCGATCGGGCGGGCATGGATCTGATCGTCTATCAGAACCCCGAAGCCAAGGAGCGCGGGATCAACCCGTTCGATCACGGTCCGCTGCATACCGACATGTGGAAAACCGAAGGGCTCAAGCAGGCCCTCAACAAATACGGTTTCGATGCGGCCTTCGGTGGCGCCCGTCGCGACGAGGAAAAGAGCCGCGCGAAAGAGCGCATGTTCTCCTTCCGCACCGCATCGCACGGCTGGGACCCGAAGAACCAGCGCCCGGAGCTGTGGAACCTCTACAATGCGAAGAAGAAGAAGGGCGAGAGCATCCGCGTCTTCCCCATCAGCAACTGGACCGAACTGGATGTCTGGCAATATATCCAGCTGGAAAGCATCCCCATCGTGCCGCTCTATTTCGCCGACAAACGCCCGACCGTTGAGCGCGACGGCATGCTGCTCATGGTCGACGATGACCGCTTCCCGCTGCAGGATGGCGAAGAGCCCGTCATGCGCTCGATCCGCTTCCGTACGCTTGGCTGCTACCCGCTGACCGGCGCGGTCGAGAGCGAGGCCTCCACCCTGTCCGAAGTGATCCAGGAAACGCTGCTCACCACGACCAGCGAACGCCAGGGGCGTGTCATCGACAAGGATGAGGGCGGCGCCGGCATGGAGAAAAAGAAACAAGAGGGATACTTCTGATGAACGACGTGCAGAACTCAGAACCCGCCTACAAGACAGACGCCCTCATCGCCGAGGATATCGACGCCTATCTCGACCAGCACCAGCACAAGACGATGCTGCGCTTCATCACCTGCGGCAGTGTCGATGACGGCAAATCCACGCTGATCGGCCGCCTGCTCTACGATTCAAAGATGATTTTCGAAGACCAGCTTGCCGCGCTGCACAGCGACAGCAAGCGCGTGGGCACCCAGGGTCAGGAGATCGACTTCGCCCTGCTGGTCGACGGCCTCGCCGCCGAGCGCGAACAGGGCATCACGATCGATGTCGCCTATCGGTTCTTCAATACGGAGAAACGCAAGTTCATCGTCGCGGACTGCCCGGGCCACGAACAGTATACCCGCAACATGGTCACCGGCGCCTCGACCGCCGACCTCGCCGTGATCCTGATCGATGCGCGCAAGGGCGTGCTCGTGCAGACACGCCGGCATTCGTATCTGTGCCACCTTCTGGGTATCCGGAACTTCGTCCTGGCCGTGAACAAGATGGACCTGGTCGACTATAGCGAGGATGTCTTCAACAAGATCGTTGCCGACTATTCCGACTTCGCAAAATCGATTGGGATCGAGAACTTTGTCCCGATTCCGATTTCCGGCTTCAAGGGCGACAACATCACCACGGCGCCATCCGAGAACACACCATGGTACACCGGCTCCAGCCTCGTCGATCACCTTGAGACAGTGGAAGTCAACACCGATGCAGCGGCTGAAAAGCCGTTCCGCATGCCGGTGCAATGGGTCAACCGCCCCAATCTCGACTTCCGCGGCTTTTCCGGCCTGATCTCCTCGGGCACCGTCCGGCCGGGCGACCCTGTCCGCGTCCTGCCCTCGGGCAAGACAAGCACGGTCAAATCCATCGTCACATTCGATGGCGAGCTTGACCGGGCCATCGCGGGACAACCCGTCACGCTGACCCTGGTCGATGAAATCGACTGTTCGCGCGGGAACGTCCTGGCGACCTCCGATGACCCGCCGCAGGTTGCCGACCAGTTCGAGGCCACGGTCATCTGGCTGAATGACGAGAACCTCCATGTCGGCCGCAGCTACTGGCTGAAGCTTGGAACGCAGATGGTCTCGGCATCGGTGCAGCAGCCGAAATACGAGATCAACGTCAACACGATGGAGCATCTGGCCACCAAGACCCTGTCTCTGAACGAGATCGGTGTCACAGAGGTGCTCACGGACAAGCCTGTCGTCTTCGAACCCTATTCCGACAACCAGACCCTGGGCGGCTTTATCCTGATCGACAAGGCGACCAACGCGACTGTCGCGGCCGGCATGCTGCATTTCAGCCTTCGCCGCTCACAGAATGTCCACTGGCAGCCGACCACGATCAGCCGCGAGGATCATGCGGCGATGAAGAACCAGACGCCGCGCGTCCTGTGGTTCACCGGCCTGTCCGGATCGGGCAAGTCAACCATCGCCAATGAGGTGGAAACCCGCCTCAACCTGATGAACCGGCACACTTTCCTGCTCGATGGCGACAATGTCCGCCACGGGCTGAACCGGGACCTTGGCTTTACCGAAGCAGACCGCATCGAGAATATCCGGCGCGTCGGCGAGGTCGCCAAGCTGATGACCGATGCCGGCCTCATCGTGCTCACCGCCTTCATCAGCCCCTTCCGCGCCGAACGCCAGATGGTGCGCGACATGCTGGAGGACCATGTCTTCATCGAGGTCTTCATCGACACGCCCCTGGAAGTGGCCGAAGCGCGTGACGTGAAAGGCCTCTACAGGAAGGCCCGCGAAGGCAAGCTGAAGAACTTCACCGGCATCGACAGCCCGTATGAGGCACCGCTCAATCCGGAAATCCGGATCAATACCGCAGAGATGTCAGCCGCGGATGCTGCGGACTACATCATCCGCAAGATCATGCCCCTGAAATGATCCGGGCCCGCCGCACCCCTCCCCGCGTGCGGCGGGCAAGGCTTTCCTGCAGGTGCACGCTGTGAGGCAAGGCCGGGAAACAGGCCGCCTCTCAATGGAATAGCCTGGCTTATCGACCCAGTGGCGACCCCTGCAGGACTCGAACCTGCAACCGTCGGATTAGAAGTCCGGTGCTCTATCCAGTTGAGCTAAGGGGCCTTGAGGGCTGGTGCGCGGGGCGCCGGGCCTAGTGGGTCCAGGGGCGCTTGCGGTCGGCGGCAAAATTTTCGGAATAGGATTTCACCAGCCGTTTCGGCTCGCGCGCTTCCTCGACCTGGAAATTGAGGCCGGCGCGGCGGGCATATTCGATCGCCTGCTCGCGGGTGTCGAACTCCAGGCGCACCTGGCCGGCCGTGTCGTCAATGCTGGTCCAGCCCATCAGCGGATCGGTGGTGCGCTTGCCGCCGAGGAATTCCAGTACCCAATGGCGCGTCTTGGCGCGGCCCGATTGCATCTGCGACCGGCTCGGCTTGTAGATACGTGCGTCCATGGCCTTCCCTCCAGGCGAATGAATGGTCGGAGTGAGAGGATTCGAACCTCCGACCCTCTGGTCCCAAACCAGATGCGCTACCAGGCTGCGCCACACTCCGAAGCCCTCCATATCTGACAAGCCGGCCCGCGCTGCAAGTCCTTCTCTGACGCAGGGTGTAAATCAGGACGGCCGGCGGCGCAGCAGACGGAACACCGCATCGGCGCGCCCGGCCGCCCTGCCCTCGCACACACCATCGCCGGCAATGAGCCTTGCGTGCACATGCACCATGCCATCATGGACGCCGTCGACCTGCGGGCGGGCCTCCAGCCATTCGCCTTCGCGCACCACGTCGAGATAGGCCATGGTCAGCTTCAGGGTCACGGACATGCGTCCGGTGGCGTCCCACACCGCCCAGGCCAGCGCGCTGTCGGAAAAGGCCGCGGCCATGCCCCCGTGCAGGAAGCCCATACCGTTGCAATGCCGGTCGAGAATGCGGATGCCGGAGCGCACATCGCCCGCGCCATCGGCGCGGTAGACCGGGCCGTTATGGGTGGTGAACTTGCCGCGGGTCTGCGCGAGTGAAAAGCCGGGCGGGACCAGACCGGACTCACTCAGCTCCATCGGAGGCAAACAAGGGGTGAATGATCTCATCGCCCGGCTCGATGCCGAGCTGCTGGCTGAGACCGCCATTGATCTCCAGAACGGCCTTCACGGCGACGCCCGGATCGACCAGGCGCAGGGACAGCGGTTCGGCATTTTCGGCGATGGCGAGGATCTCGCCCTCGGTATCCAGGAACAGCATGTCCAGCGGGATCAGCGTATTCTTCATGTAGAAGGTCACCGGGCGCGGATCGCCGAGATCGAACAGCATGCCGGCATCGGGCGCCATTTCGGTGCGGAACATCATGCCCGTCGCGATTTCCTCGCGGTCATTGGCAAGCTCCACGGTGAAGACATGGGTCGCATCGCCGGTATCGATGGTGAGCTCGGACTGCTCCAGGGTCGGCTGGGCCGCTTCCTGGGCCGCGGCTGGAAGAAGATACGCGGAAACAATGCACAGGCCGGCCAGCGCCGCGGGGATCAGGGAACGGGTCATGACAGTGGATTAGCCGCCTGCCGATACCGGCTCAACCGAAATTCGCACGGGTCCTGCGCAATTTCGCGCTCAGTCCTCGCGGTCGGTGAGCTGGACCATCGAAATATGGGCACCCTTGGAGCCATTCTCGACCGCAGCGAGCAAACGCTGGCCCGGTTCAACTTCCTCGATCCCGGCCGGCCGCAGAACCGTGGCGTGGATGAAGATGTCCTCGGTCTCGCCGGCGCGGTTGACGAAGCCATAACCGCGCGTGCGGTTGAACCATTTCACGATTACCGGTTCGAGTTCTGGGGGGGCGCCGCTCTCACGGGCAACAACGGCGCGTGGCCGGTCCATCTCGATGATATGGACCACCTGCCAGCCACGCTCACGTTCGACCGCGTCGCAGACAATGCGCGCATCTTCATCGGCATGGGCCTCGCCATAGCCTTTCAGGCAACTGACATGGAGGAGAATATCGGTCGAGATCTGCACGCCCTGGGCGGACTCGCTGACCACGAATCCATAGCCCTTGGCCTGGTCGAACCACTTAATCCGTCCAATCACGCGGACCGATTGCGGGTCCACGCCGCGATTTTCCTCAGCAGGTTGAGTCATCATCCAAAATTTCCCCAGCGGCTTACTAGTTAAAACCGCCAAGAAAATTTGTCACGGGACGGACGAGCCGATCGCTGTGAATTCTTTGAAAGGTTGGGCTTGTATTTTGATTCGGTTTGTGCGTGCCTAAGTTGTAATCAGGTCAGGTGCCGGCTGTAAGTTTCAGCGCGTGGTGTATTTCCTGGCTGCGAAAGCCAAGCGCCATGGGCTGGCGCACGCCTTCCAGCGCGACCACGTCATAGAGCTCCTCGACAATCCCCTCAATGTGCAGCGTGTGCTCCACATCGCCCGTGGTGAGATTGACCACCGAGAGTCCGCATTTCGCGCCGATGCCTTCCTTGTCGAGCCGCTCCTGCACGGCCAACCCTTCAAAGGCGGTGGCGTTGCGCGGCAGCGAGGCGCCGACCACTGCATAATTTCCAACCAGCGTCAGGCCGCGCAGGAAGCCGCGGCAGAAGGCGATGGGCTGGAAGGCGCCGGTTGCAAGGTCGACGCGGCCGAACTCGCCCGAGCCGGCATTGAGAAGATAGAGCTCGCCACGATGCAGGCGCGGGGAATGAGGCATGGACAGGCCGCTGGCGACGATCTCACCGGAAGCAACATCCAGAACAATGCCGCCATCGCGGCGCCGGTCGCGCCAGGCCTCGACGAGGTTTGTCGGCGCCACAGCGCTGGCATAGCGCGGCGTGCCCTCTTTCATGGCCATGCCGTTGAGGTGACAGCGATCCTCGGCCGCCAGCCGGTCGATGAAGGGCGGGCGCCAGAGCGGGCGGAAACTGCCACGGTCATCCAGTTCCGCAATCGAGTTGAAGCGGGTGACGACAAAACGCGGGCGTCCATCCTCGCCGATGCCGACATCGTGGATATCCACATCGCCGGTGGTGCGCCCCTCCAGCGGCACATAGAGCGCGTCATAGCCGTTCTGGGTCTGGCCGGACGACAGGAAGTTCTCGAACCGCCAGAGCTGGTAGCGCGTGGCGAGCCACAATGTGTCGCCGTCGCGCGCCAGCCCCATCGGCCGGTCGAAGGTGCGCTCGAACACCGTCATTTCGCCGGCCTCGGTCAGCCCGATGAAGAACAGCTTGCCCGCCTGGTAGGTGGTAAACGCCAGGCTGGTGCCCTGGTCGGCAAGCCATCTTGTAAACAGGCGGCTGGGCGACAGGGTCAGGCTGGGTTGGGTGGCAGAGGGCATGAAAACAGTCCGATAGATGCTTGATCCACCGGTTACCATGACAGGTTTTAAGGGAGACTGAAGCGCAGTGCCCGAAGTTCAACCGTGGCACTCCCTAGGGGAATCGAACCCCTCTTTCCAGGTTGAAAACCTGGCGTCCTAACCGATAGACGAAGGGAGCACTGCGGTTGGAACGCGCGATATAGCGAGGCAGGCGGGCGCTGGCAAGCATCCTTTTGCGCAGATTGCAGCGCGGCACACGGATTATGCCGCAAGCAGGATTTCGCGGGTAAATCCCTGCCTGTGGCTAGTTCGAAGCAGGCATCAGGAAGAGGTCGGTATCGTCCGGTTTCGCGCCAGCTGCGGTCAGCATTGCATGGACCTGCCCGCGATGATGGGTCTGGTGATTGAAGAAATGCGTGACGCAGAACCAGGCCGGATTGACCATGTCGCGCCGGGCTGCACCGGAATACCAGGAAAGGTCGCCTGCGAGCCAGTCGGCAGTTGTCCCATTGGCCCATTCGATGATGGCGTGATCCATCGCATCGCGCGGCGGGCGCAACGTCTCCAGGCTGGCGAACCTGTCGAGCGAGTCGCGCATGGCCAGTTCCGGTTTGGTCACGGTGTCGGAAAACCGGCTCATCCACATACCGTCGCCCCAGAGCAGGTGATTGAGAGTGCCCAGGATGGAGCCGAAAAAGGCACCGCGGTCGCGCGCCAGTTCCTCTTCCGGCAGGCTCGCCGCCGCCGCGAAGATCGACCCGTTCTGCCAGGCATTGTAGCGCGCCATGGTCTGGACGTGGGCGGGACTGATCATGCTGTGCCTCCTCGGCCTCTCTCGGACTCTGTGCGGATATAAGAAAACCGCCCCGAAGCGGAAACTCCGGGGCGGCCAGATTTTTGTGTTTCAGGATCCGGCCTAGTGGCCGCCCGCCACCACGGCCAGCATGAGCAGGGCCACGATATTGGTGATCTTGATCATCGGGTTCACGGCCGGGCCGGAGGTGTCCTTGTAAGGATCGCCCACCGTGTCGCCGGTCACAGCCGCCTTGTGGGCCTCAGAGCCCTTGCCGCCATGATGGCCGTCCTCGATATATTTCTTGGCATTGTCCCAGGCCCCGCCGCCCGATGTCATCGAGATGGCGATGAAGAGACCGGTGACAATCACGCCGAGCAGCATGGCACCGACGGCGGCCAGGCCCGCGGCGAGACCGCCGATCAGCCAGGCAATCACGAACAGCACGATCGGCGAGAGCACCGGCAGGAGCGAGGGCACGATCATCTCCTTGATCGCCGCCTGGGTGAGGATGTCGACCGCCTTGCCATAGTCGGGACGGTTCTCGCCCTCCATGATGCCGGGGATCTCGCGGAACTGACGACGCACCTCGACCACGACCGACTGGGCCGCACGGCCCACCGCCATCATCGACATGCCACCGAACAGGTTCGGCAGCAGGCCACCGAACAGCAGACCGACCACCACATAGGGGTTGGACAGCGAGAAGTTCACCACGACGCCTTCCAGCGCGCCGGTCGTGTGCGCGGCGAAGTATTTGATGTCCTCGGTATAGGCGGCAAACAGCACCAGCGCGCCGAGCCCGGCCGAGCCGATGGCATAGCCCTTGGTCACGGCCTTGGTGGTGTTGCCCACCGCGTCCAGCGTATCGGTGGTGTCGCGCACCGAAGACGGCAACTCGGCCATCTCCGCGATCCCGCCGGCATTGTCGGTAACCGGGCCGAAGGCATCCAGCGCCACGATGATGCCGGCCAACGCCAGCATGGCGGTGGTGGCAATCGCGATGCCGAACAGGCCGGCAAGGTTATAGGTCACCAGGATCCCGACAATGATGGTCAGCGCCGGCAGGGCCGTGGACTCAAGCGAGACCGCCAGGCCCTGGATGACGTTCGTGCCGTGGCCGGACTGGGAGGCCAGCGCCACCGAGCGCACCGGGCGGAAAGCCGTGGAGGTGTAGTACTCGGTGATCCAGACAATCAGCCCCGTCACGATGAGGCCCATCGCAGCACAGCCGAACAGGTCCAGACCCGTCACGCTGGCCGGACCGCCCGAGCGCTCCATCAGGCCGAGCGCCTCACCCGCGCCCTCCAGCTCACCCCAACCATTCGGCAGCACCGAATACATGACGATGGCGATCAGGATGAGAGAGATCACGCCGGTCGCGGCAAGCCCCTTGTAGAGCGCGCCCATGACATTGGTCGACCCCGGCGACAGGCGCACGAAGAAGGTGCCGACAATAGAGGCGAAAATGCACACCGCGCAGATCGCCAGCGGCAGGATCATGATCGCTCCGAGATAGCTCGCATTGGCGAAATAGATCGCGCCGAGCACCATGGTGGCCACGATGGTCACCGCATAGGTCTCGAACAGGTCGGCCGCCATGCCGGCACAGTCGCCGACATTGTCGCCCACATTGTCGGCGATGGTGGCCGCGTTGCGCGGATCGTCTTCCGGAATTCCGGCTTCGACCTTGCCGACCATGTCACCGCCGACATCGGCGCCCTTGGTGAAGATGCCGCCGCCGAGGCGGGCGAAGATAGAGATCAGCGAGGCGCCGAAGCCGAGCGCGACCAGCGCGTCGACCACTTTCCGGCCGGTTTCCGCCGAACCGAGTTCATAGCCCATCACGCCGACCAGGAGGCCATAATAGAGAACGATGCCCAGCAGGGCGAGACCAACCACAAGCATGCCGGTAATGGCGCCGGACTTGAACGCCAGGGCGAGGCCCGCTGCGAGGCTCTTGCTGGAGGCTTCGGTGGTGCGCACATTCGCGCGCACCGAGACCTTCATGCCGATAAAGCCCGCCGCGCCCGACAGGATCGCGCCGATCAGGAAGCCGACCGGCACCTCCCAGTTGCGAAAGGCGATGGCGAGCACGACGAGCACCGCGATCCCGACATAGGTGATCATGCGGTACTGGCGCGTGAGATACGCATCAGCCCCCTCCTGGATGGCTTTTGCGATCTCCTGCATCCGGGCATTGCCATCGGAGGCCCCGATGACCGATCTGATCTGAACATAGCCGTAAACGACGGACACAAGGCCCGCCACCAGCGCGACCCAATACCATAGGCCCATGAAAAGCCCTCCCTGTTGTATCTGCTTCGTCTCCCCGGTTTGGGGGACAAATTCCGTACCTCGGCAGGGACGCTGCCAAATCGCCGTCGAAGTAGCAAGTTTTCTCGCTTTTGGCGCGATACAAACCGCCCTATTCGTGGGCAAATCCGAGGTTTTTCGGCAGTTTGACAGCGTGTCCCATGGACATGAGGCCCAGCCCGGTGCCAGCCGAAATCACCCCGATTCGGCTCAGTTTCACGCCGAATTCGCGCGCAGCGGCCGCCAGGTCCTCATGCACGCTGGCCGGGGCGGTGAACAGGATCTGGTAGTCGTCCCCGCCGGTCAGCTGCTCCATCACGCCATCTGACGGGCTCGCCATGGGCACCGCATCGCGGTCGATCTCCACGCGCACGCCGCTTTCCATGGCCAGCTTGGCCGCATCGCCCAGCAGGCCGTCGCTAACATCCATGGAGGCCGATCCGAACGCGGCCACCAGCTTTGCGCCGCCGGCGCCCGGCAGTTTCGGCACCCGGTAATGCTCGGCAAAGCCGCTCTCGCGCCCGAGCCTCACATCGCGAAGGCCGCACCAGCCCGCGCCGATCTCGCCGGTGACCCAGAGCTCATCGCCCGGACGCGCACCGGAGCGCTGCATCGGCCCTGCCCCGATACTCTCCCCTGTCAGGGTGAGCGAGAGAAAAAGCGGGCCGGGCGAGGTGACGGTGTCGCCGCCGATCAGGGCTGCGCCCCAGGCGTCGAAATCGCTGCCCAGCGCGGCGGCGAAGAGCTGCAGGTCGCTCTCAAGTCGCCCAGACGGCCAGCCGAGCACGAGCAGCGCTTCCTTGGGCAACGCGCCCTTGGCATGGATATCGGAGACATTCACCCGCACCAGCTTGCGCGCGACCGTATCGATGGGATCGCCGGGCAGGAAGTGCACGCCCTCAACCAGACAATCCACCGTGACAATGGCGCCCGGGCCGGATGTGGTCAGGCGCGCGACATCGTCGCCAAGGCCGAAGGCGCCGTCGCTGCGGGCCAGCGGGCGGAAATAGCGGGCGATGGCGTCAAACTCCTGCATCTCTCTCCCTCGCGCGCCGGCGCCGTATGCGCAAGGGGCGGGGCATCCTGGCATGTCCGCCTTTACTCGCCGGCCCGGCGGACTAGCTGACCCCTCAGCAGAAACACGAGATACCCATATGATCCCTGAAATTATTGCCGGAATCGGCCTCGCCTTCGGCGCCCTTCTCGGCCTTGCAAGTCTCCTCAACCCGGCCTGGGCCGCAGGCGTGGTGCGCCTCGTGGCAGACCCTGCCCCGGCCCGACCCGGCGGCTTTTCCGAGTTCCGCGCCACCTATGGCGGCCTCCTGCTGCTCAGCCACACCGCGGCCCTGTTCCTGATGTTTGCTAGCGGGCACATCCATGGTGCCTATATCGCCCTGCCCTTCGCGCTCGGCTGGCTCGGCGCTGCGCTCGGGCGCACGCTGTCGCTGATGCTGGATGGCGAGGAGCTGCGCGCGGCGGGGATGAACCCGATCTGGATCGCATCGGAACTGGCGCTGGGGCTTGCGATCGGCGCACCCATGCTCCACTTGCTGAACTGAAGCCGGATCGGCCGGCTGACAAAGGACCAGAACCCATGACGGAGCGTCGCGAGACGGGCCGCAGGACTTCACGCCCGGGCGCACGCCGCCCCGGCCAGAGCCCGCGCCGGCCCACCAAAACCACCCCGAAATTCGGAACCGAAGCCGAGGGCGAGCGCATCGCCAAGTATCTCGCACGTGCAGGTGTCGCCTCCCGGCGCGCCTGCGAGACGCTGATCGAGGAGGGCAAGGTCACCATTGACGGGCGCAAGGTAAAAACCCCTGCGGAAAAGGTGACCGGGCGCGAGGATATCCGCGTCGGCGGGCTGCAGATCGCCGCACCAGAGCGCGCGCGCGTCTGGCGTTACCACAAGCCGGCGGGCCTGATCACCACCAATTCCGACCCGGCAGGCCGGCGCACCGTGTTCGACGAGCTGCCGAAAGCCCTGCCGCGCACGGTCACCATCGGTCGGCTCGACCTCAATACCGAAGGGCTCCTGCTGCTCACCAATGATGGCGGGCTCGCCCGCGCGTTGGAGCTGCCGGGCAATGACATGGTGCGCACCTACCGGGCGCGCGCTTTCGGCAAGGTGGACCCGGCAAAACTGGAACGGCTGGCGGCAGGCATCACGGTGGAGGGCGAGCGGTTCGGCAAGATCGAGGCGGTGCTGGAGCAGGAAACTGGCGCGAACAGCTGGCTGCGCGTGTCCCTCACCGAGGGCAAGAAGCGCGAGGTGCGCCGCGCGCTCGAAGCGGTCGGCCTGCAGGTGAACCGCCTGATCCGGGTTTCCTACGGCCCGTTCGAGCTCGGCGAGCTGAGACCGGGCGCCGTGGAGGAGATCCCTGCCGCCTCCCTGCAGGAGCTTCTGCCCGAGGATATGCTGTCAAAGGCGCGCCGTGTGCCGGAAAAACGCCGCCCCTCAGGCCGGGGCGCCGCAGGGTCACGGCTTGGCAAGCCGCGCCGATAGAGTACGCTTCCCCTCGTGACATTGCCGTAGAGCATCGCACGAGGAGGAAAACCCATGTCGGCGCTCGCCACACCGCCCGAAACCAAGAAAGATCCCGCCCGGACCATGAGCGAGGCCGCCGAGCGGCGATGCGAGGAGGTGGTCTCCCCGGCAATCTATGCCGACCCCAAGGCCATCGACGAGGCGTTCGAGGACCTGCGCGCCAATGATCCGCTGGCCTGGCTCGAACCGAAAGGCTTCCGGCCTTTCTGGGCGGTGACGAAACATGCCGACATCATGGAGGTCTCGCGGCTCAACCGCATCTTCACCAATGGCCAGCGCGAACTGCTCTCCCCACTCGACACCGAAACCCAGGTCTATGCCCTGACCGGTGGCCCGCACCTGGTGCGCTCGCTGGTGCAGATGGACGATCCCGATCACTACAAGTACCGCCACCTCACCCAGGAATGGTTCCTGCCGCACAATGTGAAAAAGCGGCAGGACGCCGTGCGCGACATCGCGAAGGAATTCGTCGACCGGATGGAAGATCTCGGCGGGGAGTGCGACTTCCAGAGCGACATCGCGCTCTATTATCCCCTGCGCGTGATCATGCAGATCCTTGGTGTGCCGGTGGAGGATGAGCCGCGCATGCTCAAGCTCACCCAGGAAATGTTCGGCGCCCAGGACGAGGATCTCTCGCGCGACGGCGATGCGCTCGCCCGCAAGGATGTCGCCGCCGGCCTTGCCGCCATGCAAAGCGTGGTGGCCGACTTCTTCCAGTATTTCACCGCCATGACCCAGGACCGGCGGGCCAATCCGCGCGACGATGTTTCCACCGTTATCGCCAATGGCCAGATCGACGGCGGCCCGATCGGCGAGTTCGAGGCCATGTCGTATTATGTCATCGTCGCCGCGGCCGGCCATGACACGACCAGTGCCTCGACCGGGGGCGGGTTGCTCGGCATGCTGGAAAATCCCGGAGAGCTGAAAAAGATGATGGCCGATCCGGCGAGCCATTCTCGCACCGCTGTGGACGAGGCGATCCGCTGGACCACCCCGGTGAAACACTTCATGCGCACGGCGCAGGAAGATTATGAACTGCGCGGGAAAACCGTGCTCGCCGGCGAGACCCTGATGCTGTGCTATCCCTCCGGCAATCGCGACGAGGAGGTGTTCGACGACCCGTTCAACTTCCGCATCGACCGAAGCCCGAACAAGCTCGTCTCCTTCGGCTATGGGGGGCATATGTGCCTGGGCATGCATCTCGCGCGCATGGAAATGCAGGCGCTCTATGAAGAGCTGTTCTCGCGGGTGAAAGGCATCGAACTCGCCGGCGAGCCGAGCTATATCAAGGCGAACTTTGTCGGCGGCCCGAAGAGCATTCCGGTGCGCTACAAGTTTTAGGGCTCAGGAGCGCTCGCGCACCGTAAATTCAGTGCGCCGGTTGCGGGCATGAGCCTCGGGCGTATCGCCGGTGTCGAGCAGTTCGGACTCGCCATAGCCGACCGCCACAAGCGCCTCTCCCGGCACGCCCTTGGAAATCAGGAACTGGCGCACGGATTCTGCGCGGCGCTCCGACAGGCGCTGATTGTTGATGGCATTGCCGACCGCATCGGTATGCCCGCCGATCTCGATTTCATAGTCCTGGCAGAGCGTGGCCACAGCGCTGGCCGCATCCAGGAGGCGCGCGCTCTCATCATTGATGCTGGCACCGGCGGTACGGAAGGACACGTTCCGGCCTTCCATGACGCGGGCGAAAGCCTCCTGGCATTCCTGGGCCGAGGCCGCAGAGGTGAGCGTGTCCAGCGCCGCGCCGACAGCCTCCTCGCCGCCTTCCACCGAGATACCATCGATGATCAGGAGATCGCGGCCCTGGGGCGTCGCCTTGATCGCGGTCTCGCCGGCATCCAGCGCGCGGCCCTTGGCCTCCTCGGTCGGGGCAAGGCCTGTCAGCGTCACAACGCCAGCATCGGCATTGCGCGAATCCAGCTGCATCCAGGCAAATCCGAGGTCGGGGAAGCTGGCTTCGATTCGCTCTGTCCAGGTCAGGGCCGGCTCGACGACGCGTTCGATGATCACCGGATCGGGCGCTTCAGCGGCGGTGAACTTGCCGTCGACGACGCGGTAAAGCGCGCCATCCTCGACCGGGACACACTCTACCATGTCGGACACCTGCGCCGTGGTAGAGGTCGACTCGGAACCGCCACAGGCAGCCAGCGTCAACAATGCCACAGTGCCGAGAGCGGTCTGCCGAAGCCGTCGTGCCATTCCCTGTCCCTTTCAAATTCGCTGAATTTCGACTGTTTCACGCCGAACTCGGCCAAAACTGCTACGAATTGGAGTGCAAAGTCAAAGCCCTTCACCAATCGGGCGAAGCCAACTGACGGGCAAGTTCAAACCGATTAACACTCAACTGCAGGTCAGTTGCACACCAATTCTATCGGTGTTCGGTCCGGGGCGCTAAGGGAGTCCCCTGCCAATCAATGCAGGCTGCGGGGTTGCAAAATCGAATTAGTGAGCATATACTCACTACATAACTGAGAGATTGCCTGTTTGTCCAAGCTGCGCGAGAGTGAAACCCATGGTGGCTGATCCCAACTCCTCACGGCGCCCGCGCGCCCGCAACGCACGCCCGAAAATCGAACGTGCGGCACTCAAGCTTTTCGTGTCGAAGAGCGTCGAAGCGGCCACGACCCGGGAGATCGCGGAAGAAGCCGGCGTGTCGGAAGGTGCGCTCTACCGCCACTATCCCGGCAAGGACGACCTGGCGCTCTCGCTCTTCATGGAAACCCATAACCGGCTCGGCCGGATGATGATCGAAGGCTTTATGGCCGGCGAGTCCCTGGAAGACCGCCTGAGCCGTGCGGTGGCCGCCTACTGCCAGCTGGCAGATGAAGACTGGCTGCTCTTCTCTTTCCACCTGCTGTCCATGAACAAGTTCCTGCCGCACGATATCCGGCGCGATGACGATCCAGTGACGATCACGGAAAATCTGATCAAGGGCCTGATGGACTCTGGCGATATCCCGGAAGGCGATCCGGAACTGCTCGCGGCCATGAGCCTCGGCGTGATGACCCAGGCCGGCCAGAACAAGGCGTATAACCGCCTGCCCGGCCCGATGATGCAGCATGTGCCTGCCTTTACCAGGGCCATTCTGGCAATCCTGAAACAGAAATAGCACGAGGGCCTGCCCCATGCGTTCGTTCCTGTTCGCAGCCAGCTACTGGCTGTTGTCGATCCTCTATGTCCTGATTTCCCTGCCCTTCCTGGTCCTGCCGGGACGCGCGCCGGTGACCGCGATCATTCGCAGCTATACCCGCTCGATGAACTGGGCGCTGCGGGTCTTTGCCAGCATCCGCAAGGACGTGCGCGGGCGCGAGCACCTGCCAGGGGGCGCCTTCATCATCGCCGCCAAGCATCAGAGCTGGGGCGACGGTTTCATGATCTACCCGGAGGTGAAGAACCTCGCCTTCGTGACCGGCGACCATCTGGAAAAGCTCCCGCTGGTGGGCGGCATTTTGCGCAAGCTCGGCGCGATTGTCATCGACACCTGCGGCGGCGGCGAGCGCAAGGCGGCCTCTCTGGTGAAAGGCATGCGGCGCGCCCGTGAGGAAGGCCGACGGGTGCTGATCTATCCCGAGGGGCACCTCGCCCCGATCGACACGCATTTCCGCTACAAGGCCGGCGTCTGGCACATGGCCCAGGCCATGCAGGTCCCGGTTGTGCCCGTGGCGACCAATCTCGGCCTGTTCTGGGCCCAGGAAGCCCACCAGAAAAAATCCGGCACGGCGGTGATCGAGTTCCTGGAACCGATCGATCCCAACCTGCCCAAGGCGGAATTCCTGGCAAAACTCACCGAGGTCATCGAACAGCGCACAGCCGAACTGGTGGCTGAAGCCCGCGGCGCGGACGTCGTGCCCGCCACCCTGATCCCCGATCCCGACAAGGGCACGCTTGCAGTGGCACCGACCGAGTCGGCGGCCTAGCGCTCCACCGGTGCCAGGACCTCGCGCAGGATACCTTCGCTGACGCCACGCGAGGCGCGCTGCATCTCGAACGGGCCCTCACTGCGGATGTCGGCCGAGATCGACCACTTGCCCCGCACCTTCTGGGTCTTGGCATCCATGTGGCCGAAATACTTGATCGGGTAGGCATGCGCCCCCTGATCGGGCCGGTAGAGCTTTGAAAACATCACTGACACCCCACCGCGCAGGCCGTCGATATCGGCCTGCAGGTCATCGAGCTCGACGGTCGAAAAGGTGTTGGGCTCCAGGATTGTGCCAGTCAGCGTCCCATCGCTGTCATCGATCCAGGCGGTGAACGGCACCGGCTCCGACAGGGTGGAATAGGCATACCATCCCGACCAGAGGCCATTCATGTCAGCCGGTTCGTTCACAGCTATATACCTCGTGATGTGACCCCGCCTCTTGATCGCAGAGCCCGCCCGAAGCATCAAGCGGGCCATGAACATTCTGATCCTCGGCTCAGGCGGGCGCGAACACGCCCTGGCCTGGAAAATCGCCCAGTCGCCGCTGGTCGACCAGGTCATGTGCGCGCCCGGCAATCCCGGCATGGACGAAATCGGCCCGTGCTTTGACGTGAATCCGACCGATATCGGTGAGGTCGTGAAGCTCGTCCTGCAGATCGAACCAGACCTCATCGTCATCGGCCCGGAGGCCCCGCTGGCGGCGGGCGTTTCGGATGTGCTGCGTGCACGCGGCTTTGACGTGTTCGGGCCGAGCCAGGCAGCTGCGCAGCTGGAAAGCTCCAAAGCGTTCTCGAAGGAGCGCATGGTCAAATACGGCGTGCCGACCGCCGCCTATCGCAACTTCGGCGAGGGCGAGGAGGCCGCCGCAGAAGCCTTCCTGGAAACGCTCACCGCACCTTATGTGCTCAAGGCCGATGGCCTCGCCTCGGGCAAGGGCGTCTCGATCCTCGACACGCTGGAGGAGGCCAAGGCCGAAGCGCGCAACATGCTGGGCGGGAAGTTCGGCGATGCCTCGGCCAATCTCGTGATCGAGGAGTTCATGGCCGGCGAGGAAGCCAGCCTCTTCGTCATCACCGATGGCGAAGGCGCGGTCTACCTGCCGGCCGCGCAGGATCACAAGCGTCTTGGCGACGGCGACACTGGCCCGAACACCGGCGGTATGGGCGCCTATGCCCCTGCTCCGGTGCTGACGGACACCCTGCTCGCCCAGGCCAGGCGCGAGATCGTCGAGCCCATGCTCGCCGGCATGGCGGCCGACGACATGCCCTATCAGGGCGTGCTCTATGTCGGCCTGATGATCACCGAGACCGGCCCGAAGGTTGTCGAATTCAATGCCCGTTTCGGCGATCCGGAATGCCAGGCGCTGATGGCGGGCCTGACCGGAGACATCGTCCCGGCCCTGCTGGCAGCCGCTACCCATGGGCTGGCCGGAAACGAGGCGGCCTTCGAGGCCCTGCTCGACCTGAGACATTTCCGCCCAACCGCCACGGTGATCATGGCCAGCAAGGGCTACCCCTACAAATACGACAAGGGCGAGGTGATTGCCGGGGTCGGCGCCGCGCGCAAGATCGAGGGCGTGGAGATTTTCCAGGCCGGCACGGACCGCAATGGCAATGGCGACCTGATCAATACTGGCGGACGCGTCCTCGCCGTCACCGCCATCGGCGACACCCTGGAGGCCGCCTTCCAGCGCGCCTATCTCGGCGTCGACGTGATCGACTGGCCAGGCGGGATTTTCCGGCGCGACATTGGCTGGCGCGTGCGCGGCACATGAGCGGGCTGCCCGGCGAGCGCGACCTGGCCAAACTGCTCGCCGGCCTGAATGTCTATCGCCATCCCGGCGACTACAGCTTTGCCACCCAGGAGACCCCGCCCGATCTCCACGCGGCGATGATGGCGTTCCGCGAACGCGAAGGCTGGACCTGCATCATCCTCTCGCCTGATGAGGCCGAGGAAGAGGCGCGCTGGGCCTGGCTGGAGATCACCGCAACGTCCAGCCTGCATGCGGTCGGCCTGACCGCGGCGCTTTCCAATGCGCTCACCGAGGCGTGCATTCCCTGCAATGTGGTCGCGGCGGCCCATCACGACCATATCTTCGTTCCGGCTGCTGAGGCCGAGCGGGCGATGGCAGCGATCAAGGCGCTACGAACCGGGGGGTGACGCACCGTCCGGCATTTACCCCGCGCCGGTCTGCGCTACACAATGGTTCGGAAACAAGACGGGAGGCGCGACATGGTCCATGGCGGCAATGCGCAAGAAATGTTCACCGGCACCCAGGAGGTGGCAGAGAGCCATCGCTTCAACGAGGCGGGTCTCGCGGCCTGGATGGAAGACAATGTCGAGGGCTATGAAGGCCCGCTGGTCGTGCGCCAGTTCAAGGGCGGCCAGTCCAACCCGACCTACAAGCTGATCACGCCCACCAAGGCCTATGTCATGCGCCGCAAGCCGCCCGGCAAGCTCCTGCCCAGCGCCCATGCGGTCGACCGCGAGTTCCGCGTCATCAGCGCGCTCTATCCGCTCGGCTATCCCGTCGCGAGGCCCTATGGCCTGTGCACGGATGAGGATGTCGTCGGCACCATGTTTTATATCATGGACAATGTCGAAGGCCGCATCCTCTGGGACGGCACCCTGCCCGGCATGGACCCGGCCGAGCGCCGCGCCATCTATGAGGCCAAGGTGAAAACCTTCGCGGATCTCCACAATGTCGACTGGCGCGCGGTGGGGCTGGAAGGCTTCGGCAAGGAAGGCGATTATGTCGCCCGCCAGATCCATCGCTGGTCCAAGCAGTACTCCGCCTCGCAAACCGAGACGATCAGGGATATGGACGACCTCATCGCCTGGCTGCCGGAGAACATCCCACCGGGCGATACCACCACGATCGTCCATGGCGACTATCGCCTCGACAACATGATCCTGCACCCGACAGAGCCGAAGGTCATCGCCGTGCTCGATTGGGAGCTGTGCACCCTCGGCGATCCGCTGGCCGACTTCAGTTACCATCTGATGAACTGGGTGATGCCAAGCTCGGACCCGGGGCGCGGCGCGTTGGTGGATATCGAGGACATGCAGGCCTACGGCATCCCGACCATGGAGGAATACTCCGCGCTCTATTGCCAGCATACCGGGCGCGATGGCCTGCCGGACCTGAACTATTATTTCGCCTATAACGGCTTCCGCCTCGCCGCGATCTGCCAGGGCATTGTCGGCCGGGTCAGGGATGGCACCGCCAATAGCGCCCATGCCGCAAGCATGGCCGAACGCGTGGCCCCGCTGGCGAAATTCGCCGCCGAACGCGCGCGCATGGCGGGAATGGAATAGGGCCTAGATCGACGGCTGGATCGGGCCTTCGGCGCGCCCGTGGACGAACTGGTCGACATAGGCGTTGCCGGAATGGTCGATCATGCTGGCCGGGCCGCGCCAGATGATCTTGCCCTCGAACAGCATGGCGATCTCGTCGGCGATCTTGCGCGCCGAGGCCATGTCATGGGTGATCGAGATCGACGCTGCGCCAAGGCCCTTCACCTGCTCGATAATCAGGTCGTTGATGGCATCCGCCGTGATCGGATCGAGGCCTGTGGTCGGCTCGTCGAAGAAGATCAGATCCGGCTCGGAGATGATGGCGCGGGCAAGGCCCACGCGCTTCTGCATCCCGCCCGACAATTCCGCTGGGCGCAGGTCAGCCACCGAGGCGCCGAGGCGCACCTTCTTCAAGGACGCGATGGCGCGCTCCTTGGCCTCCTTGCGCTTGAGCCGGTCAGCATGGATCAGGCGGAAGGCGACATTCTCCCAGACGGTGAGGGAATCGAACAGCGCGGCGGACTGGAACAGCATGCCGATCCGCGCGCGCATGGCATCGCGCGAGCGGCCCTGGTCGCGGGTAACATCCTCGCCATCGAAAAAGATATTGCCGGCATCGGGCGTCATCAGGCCGAGCGCGTTCTTCAGCATCACCGACTTGCCCGAGCCGGACCCGCCAAGCACGACGAGGGACTGGCCCGGCGCCACATCCAGGTCGACGCCGCGCAGGACATGGTTGCGGCCGAAGGACTTCTCGACCCCGCGAAGCTCAAGAATGGAAAGGGTCACAGGCCAATGCTTTCGAACAGGGTGGACATGACATAGTTGAGGCCCAGCACCAGCACGGCGGCCGACACCATGGAGAGCGTCGCGGCCCGGCCGACGCCCGTCGCGCCAGCCTTGGAATTGGCGCCATGGTAGCAGCCCATGATCGCGATCACGCCGCCGAACACCACCGCCTTGATCAGGCCGACCGCGACATCCTCGATGGTCACGAAATCGAGCGTATTGCGCAGATAGACTGTGGAATCAAAGTCCAGCGCCTGGGTGGAAACCAGCCACCCTCCCATCACGCCAATGATATCGGCGATCAGGACCAGGATCGGCAGGGTCACCATCGCGGCGAGGAAGCGCGGCGCATAAAGATATCGAAATGGATTGGCCGACAGCGTCTTGAGCGCGTCGATCTGTTCGGTCACGCGCATCGCACCCACTTCCGCCGCAATACCGGCAGAGACGCGGCCCGCGAGCATCAGACCGGTGATGACCACACCGAGCTCGCGCGTGATGCCCAGCACCACGATGGTCGGCACGAACTGCTCTGCGCCGAAGCGCGAACCGCCGGAATAGATGTTCAGGGCCAGCGCCGCGCCGATGAAGATCGCCGACAGGCCGACGACGGGCAGCGAGTAGAAGCCGATGGAAACCATCTGGCGAAGGATCGCGCCAACAAACCAGCGGGGGGTCAGCGCGGCAAACTTCACACGGCTGGCAAAGATGGCAAGCCGGCCCAACTCCTGGCAGGTCGCCAGGATGCCAACACCGATCCATTGCAGCGGATTGGGAAAGCCGCCGCTAGTCTTCGTAGATGCGTTCGACACGTGCACCCAATCCTGTCGTCAGTTCATAACCAAGCGTGCCTGCAGCCGCGGCCTGGCGCTCCAGGTCGGCCTTGGCGCCAATGAATTCAACCCATGCGCCCTGTTTGGCAAGAGGGGCAGCTGCGCTGACATCAAGGGAGATAAGGTCCATCGACACCCTGCCGACAATTGGGCAACAGGTCTCACCGAGATACGCAAAGCCGGAATTGCCTGCCGAGCGGAGAAATCCGTCGCCATAGCCAAGGCCGACCGTGGCGAGCAGCGTGTCGCGCTTCCGCCGCGCCGTGGCGCCATAGCCAACGCTCTCCCCGGCGCGCGCGGTGCGGACCTGCAGGATGGCCGCTTCCAGTGTCATGCCGGGTTTGAGGCCCTCGGGCCGGGTCGGGCCGGCCCCGCCACCATAAAGGCCGATGCCGGGGCGCGTGAGTCCGCGCCGCATCTCTGGCGAGAGGCCGTGGCCCGCGGAATTGGCAAAGCTGGTCGCCACGCCGGGAAACTGCGCACACGCCTCGGCAAAGGCGTGGGACTGGGCCTGGTTCATCCCCGAGGCAGGATCGTCGGCGCAGGCTAAGTGCGAGATCAGCAGCACGGGTTCGCGCCCGTTCAGCCGGCGGCGCGCCTCGGCGAGATCCTCCAGGCGCAGGCCGAGCCGGTTCATCCCGGTATCCACATGCAGCGCAAAGGGCAGGTCCGCGCCGGATGCCAGCCAGGCGTCGATATTCTCAAGACTGTTGAGCACGGGCGTCAACACCGCCGCGCGGCACACATCCGCCTCTTCGGGCGAAAACCCGCTGAACACATGGATCACCGGCCCCGGCCCAACGGCGCGGCGTACCTCTTCGCCCTCAAAGGCATAGGCGACGAAGAAGCTCGTGCATCCCGCGCCGGCCAGCGCGCGCGAGACCGGCGCGGCGCCATGACCATAGGCATCGGCCTTCACCACGGCCCCTGCCCCGCCCGGCCCGGACAGCCGGTCATAGAGGCGCCAGTTCTCGGCGATACTGGAAAGATGCACGCGGGCGCGGGGGCGAATGCTCATCCCGGTGGACCTATTTCCATTCCGTGCATCTGTCACGCATTCACCATTGCGATTGCCAAGGCGCCCGCGCCTCCTCATATTCACCGGCATGACCCAGACAGCCCTGCCTTTCGACACCGCCCGCGCCGCCCAGATCCTCGCCGATGCCGCCAGTGGCGCAGACGATGGCGACATTTTTGTGGAGCGCTCGCGCTCTGAAAGCTTCATGTTCGACGATGGCCGGCTGAAATCAGCCGCCTATGATACCAATCAGGGCTTCGGCCTGCGTGTGGTGGCGGGCGAGGCGACGGGCAATGCCCATGCCGCCGAACTCACCGAAGCAGCAATCACCCGCGCGGCGGAGACCGCCGCCAAGGCCAAGCGCGGCTATTCCGGCTCGCTGGACACCGGCCCCACCCCGGCCAATCGTCGGCTCTACGCCCAGATCGACCCGACCGAAGCGCCCGATTTCGGCGCCAAGACGAACCTGCTGGCGGAGATCGACGCCTGGACGCGAGCGAAGGACCCGCGCGTGGTGCAGGTCTCTGTGTCTCTGGCCGGGTCACGCCGCGAGGTGGACATCCTGCGCCCCGGCGGCGAGGCGATGCACGAGATCCGCCCGCTGGTGCGCCTGAATGTGTCGGTCACGCTGGAAAAGGATGGCCGCCGTGAGAGCGCCAGCGCCGGGGCTGGCGGTCGCGCGGCCTATGACGAATGGATCGCGCCGGAGCGCTGGAAGGCCCTGGCTGAGCGCGCGCTGAAAAAGGCTGCGACCAATCTGGAATCCATCCCGACGCCTGCCGGCGAGATGGAAGTGGTGCTCGGCCCGGGTTGGCCCGCCGTGCTGCTGCACGAAGCGGTCGGCCACGGCCTTGAGGGCGATTTCAACCGCAAGGGCACCAGCGTCTATTCCGGCCGCATCGGCGAGCAGGTGGCGGCAAAGGGCGTCACCGTGGTCGATGATGGCACCATGGAAGACCGGCGCGGTTCACTCTCCTTCGATGATGAAGGCACGCCCACCCAGCGCAATGTGTTGATCGAGGACGGTATCCTCGTCGGCTATATGCAAGACCGCCAGAATGCCCGCCTGATGGGCGTTGCGCCGACCGGAAACGGGCGCCGGGAAAGCTATGACGCCGGCATCATGCCGCGCATGACAAACACCTACATGCTGGCGGGCGAACACGACCCGGCCGAGATGGTCGCCTCCATCAAGCGCGGCATCTGGGCGGTGGATTTCGGCGGCGGCCAGGTGGACATTACGTCGGGCAATTTCGTCTTCCAGTGCACCGAGGCCTATCTGGTGGAGGATGGGAAAGTGGTCGCGCCGGTAAAGAATGCCACGCTGATTGGCCATGGCCCGACAGCCCTTTCCAAGGTCTCCATGATCGGCAATGATTTCGCCATGGATGACGGCGTTGGCACCTGCGGCAAGGCCGGCCAGTCGGTGCCCGTGGGCGTCGGCCAGCCGAGCCTGAAAGTGGGTGGCCTGACAGTGGGAGGTGCAGGATGATGCGTGGACTGGTCGTTTCAGGATTTGTCGCTGCCCTGGCGCTGGCCGGCTGCGCCTCAACGCCGCCCCTGCCGCCGGAGGTCACTCCTGTCGAGGCCAGCGCCTATATGGACACACGCGATGTCGTGCTGATCGATGTACGCACGCCGGAGGAATGGGCGGAAAGCGGCGTGGCCGAGGGCGCCGAGCGCGTCACGCTGCAGGACCCGGACTTCATGACCAGGGTCGAGGCGATCCTCGACAATGACAAGGACGCCGATGTCGCCTTTATCTGCCGCTCGGGCGGGCGCTCGGCGGCGGCGCGCGACCAGCTGATCGAAGCGGGCTATGAAAGCGTCACCAGCGTGACCGGTGGCACGCTGGGCGAGGAAGGCTGGATCGCCTCCGGCCTGCCTGTGGAGCAAATCAGCAGATAAAGCAGGACGGCCTAGTTATGCCCGGCATGTTGTAATTCGTCCGAGAGTTCCGGCGTCTTTTCGCCCACTTTCATCCAGGACTTGATGATCGGCGAGATGGCCAGCATGACGATGCCGATGCCAATCGCGACATAGGAGACCTGGGTGTAGACGCTGGCATAATTGGCCTTGGCTTCGGCGACATTGGTGATCTGGCCGCCTATCGTTTCGGCGCCGGTGCCGCGGGCGATGACGCCGGCAAGATAGTTCGACAGGCCCGAATAGAGGAACCAGGCACCCATGGTCATGCCGACCACGCGCGCCGGGGCCATCTTGGTGACCGCCGAGAGGCCGACCGGCGAGACCATCAACTCGCCCATGGTGTGGATCCAGTAGATCAGGAAGATGAAATAGACCGCCGTCAGCCCGGTCGAGCCCGACGCCGTCATGCCGCCGACAAGGGCGAGGAAGCCGAGGCCCACCGCAATCACGCCAAGGCCGAACTTGACCGGCGTGGAGGGCTCCCAGCCGCGCCTGTTGAGGAAGATCCAGAGCCAGGCCATGATCGGCGCGAAGACGAAGATATAGCCGGCATTGAGCGACTGGAAGACCGGTGTGGGCACCTGCATGCCGAACACTTCCTTGTCGACCAGGCGGTCGGTGAACAGGGTCAGCGAGGAGCCGGCCTGCTCGAACAGGGCCCAGAAGGGGATCTGCGCCAGCACGAAATAGATCGCGGCGAACATCCGGCTGCGCTCGGTGTCGTGCAGGTTTGTGAAGGCATAGGCGACAAGGCCGATGAAGACGAGGATGCCGAGCGTGCCGACGAACCAGTCCGGGATCAGCTCGGCATTTGCGACCAGGAACATGGCGACGCCGATAATCGCGATGGCGACGAGATAGCAGGCCCATTCGACATTGATCGGCCCGAGAACGGACTCCTTCAGTTTCTCGACAGAGGGCGGCTCGGCGGCGCCATCGAGATATTTCTGGCCCCAGAGGAAGACGACCAGGCCGGCAGCCATGCCGATGCCCGCAAGGCCGAAGCCCCAGGCCCAGCCATAGACAATACCCAGGATCCCGCAGCTGAAGGCGGACAGGAAGGAGCCGAGATTGATGCCCATATAGAACAGGGTGAAGCCGGAATCCCGGCGCGGATCGTCGAACTCGTAGAGCGCGCCGACAATGGTCGAGATATTGGCTTTCAGATAGCCGACGCCGGCAATGATCAGGGCGAGGGAGAAGTAGAGAATATTGGTGTAGAGTCCCTGCCGGACGATCTCTGTCTCATAGTTCGCCGCCGGAATGGTGCGCGCCACGGCGGCGGTGGGTTCTGCTGCGCGGTCATCGGTTTCCAGGATCTGGATGTCGCCGGTTGTGGCGAACACCATGCGCTTCAGCGCGCCGTCTTCCTCGACGAAGAGCTGGCGGTCGCTGCCCCGGCCTTCGTCGAGCACCTCGATGCGCTCATCGCCGGTGACGACATATTCGCTCGACCCTGACCCCTCGAACGCCATACCGAAATGGCCGAGGCAGAGGAGGATCGCGCCGAAGGTCACCGCCTTGCGCTGGCCGAGATATCGATCTGCCAAGGTGCCGCCAATGATCGTCATCACATAGACCAGCGCGGTATAGGCGCCGTACATCACCGAGGATCGCTCGTCGGAAAAGAGAAAGTGCTGGGTGAGATAGAGGATCAGGAGACCGCGCATCCCGTAATAGGAAAACCGCTCCCACATCTCGGTGAAAAACAGGATGGCAAGGCCACGCGGATGGCCGAAAAAGCTGGTATCCTTGGCGGGCGTTGCGTACGCAGGCGTTGTTTCGGTCAAGTGCGTTCCCCGGAGTGACTCTTCGCAAACGGGCGCAGCATGCGCCTTGATTTGCTACACTTTGACCATGCAGCCGGGAGCGGCTCAAGGCAGAATGTGTTGAAAATGTGAAGGTGGGCGCAAACTGCTGCCCTAATATGCCATTTCCTCGAACACCGGCGTGATGTCGCCACCCCAGGCGCCGTGATAGCGTTCCAGCAGGGCTTCGGCGGGCGTGATGCCGGTCTCCACGATGCGGTCGAGCTCGGAGAGGAAGCCGGTCTCATCGTCGCCCGACATGGAGAGCCTTGCCCGCGCCTTCAGGCCGGCGCGAGAGATGGCGAGCACCTCCCTGCCCAGCGCCTGCAGGTCGCGCCCGCCAGGGATTGGCGTCTTCAGGCCGAGGCTGGGCACGGCAAAGCGCATGGCCGCGCGTTCGGCGGCGGTCCAGCCCTTTACCAGGTCCCAGGCCGCATCAAGGGCGGACTGGTCATAGAGGATACCCGTCCAGAAGGCGGAGAAGGCGCAGAGCCGGCTCCACGGCCCGGAATCGGAACCGCGCATTTCCAGGAAGCGCTTCAGGCGCACTTCCGGGAAGATGGTCGAGAGATGGTCGGCCCAGTCATCCAGTGCCGGGCGGTCGCCCTTCACCAGGCTCAGCTCGCCGGCCATGAAGTCGCGGAAGGAAAGCCCTGTTGCATTGAGATATGTCCCGCCACGGCGGACAAAATACATCGGCACATCAAGAGCATAATCGACATATTGCTCGAAACCGAAGCCGTCCTCGAAGGCGAAGGGCAGCATGCCGGTGCGATCCGGGTCAGTGTCGGTCCAGATATGGCTGCGATAGGAGAGGAAGCCGTTCGGCCGGCCCTCAAGGAAGGGCGAATTGGCGAACAGGGCCGTGCCCAGCGGCTGCAGCGCCAGCGACACGCGCAGCTTCTGCACCATGTCGGCTTCGGAACTGAAATCGAGATTGGTCTGCACAGTGCATGAGCGGAACATCATCTGCTGTCCGAGCCGGCCGACCTTGGGCATGTAGTCCCGCATCAGCTTGTAACGCCCCTTGGGCATCATCGGGGTCTCTTCGAGACTCCAGAGCGGGCTCGTGCCGATGCCGAGAAACGCAATACCCAGAGGGTCGGCGATCTGGCGGACCTCGTTCAGGTGGACACCGACCTCGTCGCAGGTCTGGTGGATATGCTCCAGCGGCGCGCCGGAGAGCTCGAATTGCCCGCCGGGTTCCAGGCTGACACTGGCGCCATCGCGCTTCAGCCCGATCAGCTTGCCACCTTCCTCAATGGGCTGCCAGCCGAACTGGTCGCGCAAGCCCTCCAACATGGCGCGCACACCGACCTCGCCATCATAAGGCAGCGGGTACAGGCCGTCCTTCACAAAGCCGAATTTCTCGTGCTCGGTGCCGATGCGCCAGTCCGCCTTGGGCTTGCAGCCCGCTTCCAGCCATTCGACCAGCTCGGCCTTGGACTGCACGCGCGGCGCGTCCTCGGCAATATCCTCGGTGGGCGTTGTCATTTTAAGAGAGCCTCCAGCCCACTGCTGTTTCGGGCAGATAAGTGCGCTAGGTCCAATCGCCAAGAACCGATTGCCAAAGCGTGATCGCACTGACTGCTGCGGTTTCCGCGCGCAGTATGCGCGGGCCGAGCGATACCGGATGGACATTGCCGCGCGCACGCAGGCTTATCCGCTCAGTGGGGGAAAAACCGCCTTCGGGGCCGATCAGGATCGCGCCGCGCCTTGCAGGATGCGCCTTGAGCACCTCCACCATCGCCGGCGCGCGGCCATCTTCCCCGCCCCACACCGCGCCCGGATCATCGCCCGCTTCGTCGCAATAATAGACCGGACAGTCGGCCTCCAGCGCATCCAGCGCGGCACCGATATAGGCGGCCTCGTGCACCACCGGCAGGTCGAGGCGTTCGGTCTGCTCGGCGGCCTCCAGCGCGATCTTCTGCAGCCGGTCCGCACGCACCCGGGCGGACTGTGTGTATTCGGTCATCACCGGCTGGATCAGGCTGACACCAAGCTCGGTCGCCTTTTCCACCACATAGTCGGTGCGGGCCTTTTTCAGCGGCGCGAACAGCAAGGTAAGGTCCGGCGTGGAGGCTTGACTGCGGCGTTCGGCCTTCATCTTCAGGAGAACCGCACGGCCCTCGACTGTATCGATCAGCGCGTCCCACTCCCCGTCGCGGCCATTGAACACACGCACGGGCGCACCGATGCCCAGCCGCAGCACGCGCGTGAGATACTTGCCCTGGGCTTCATCCAGGGCGGCATATCCCTCGCGGGAAAGATCAGAATGAACAAACAGACGGGGGATGGAACTCATGACCCGCCCTATATCTTTAACCTGACACGACGCAACCCATTCCAGAGAGGCTGCCATGGCCATCGCAACCATCAATCCGACCACCGGTGAAACCGTCCGCCGCTTTGACGCGCTGGGAGACGCCGACATCGAGGCGGCCCTTACGCGCGCAGAGACCGCATTCCGGGTCTGGCGCAACTCCCCGATCACCGCGCGCCAGGACGCCCTGATGGGCGCGGCCGGCCAGTTGGAGGCCCGCAAGGGCATGCTGGCGGAAATGATGACGCTGGAAATGGGCAAACCGATCGGCCAGGCCGCTGCGGAGGTGGAGAAGTGCGCCATGGCCTGCCGCCACTATGCCGAGCAGGGGCCGGACTATCTCGCCGATGAACCGCTCAAGGCCGACACCGGCTCTGCCTTTGTGCGCCACCTGGCGCTTGGGCCGGTGCTGGCGGTGATGCCGTGGAATTTCCCGCTCTGGCAGGTCTTTCGCTTCGCCGCGCCGGCGATCATGGCCGGCAATGTCGGCCTCCTCAAGCACGCCTCGAATGTGCCCCAGTGTGCGCTCGCCATCGAGGAGATCTTCAAGGAGGGCGGCCTGCCGGAAGGCTGTTTCCAGACCCTGCTGATCGGTTCGGGCCCGGTGGAGAAGATCATCCGCGACCCGCGCGTGCGCGCCGTGACCCTGACAGGTTCCGGCCCGGCCGGTGCAGCGGTCGCATCCGCGGCAGGCAGTGAGATCAAGCCGTCGCTGCTGGAACTTGGTGGAACGGATGCCTTTATCGTCATGCCGTCAACCGACCTCGACGCCGCCGTGGCCACGGCAGTGAAAGCGCGCACCCAGAACAATGGCCAGTCCTGCATCGCGGCCAAGCGCTTCTTCGTCCATCGCGACATCTATGGCGATTTCCGCGATCGGTTCGTGACCGCGTTCGACGAGCTCAAGGTCGGCGACCCGACAGAGGACAGCACTGATATCGGCCCGCTCGCCATGGAGAGCCTGAAGGAAGATCTGAAGAAGCAAGTCGCCGAAAGCCTGCACCATGGCGCCACGCGGCTGACAATGCCGCGCGAACTGCCCGATTGCGGCTGGTTCGTCTGCCCGGACATCCTTGAAGGCGCCGTGGAAGACGCTCCGGCCTTCAAGGAGGAACTGTTCGGCCCGGTCGCCGCGCTCTGGCCGGTCGATTCGCTGGAAGACGCCATCGCCCGCGCCAATGTCCCCGATCTCGGCCTCGGCTCGGCGCTGTTCTCGCGCGAGCCGGCCGAGATCGATCTCGCCATAAACGGGCTGGAGGCCGGCGCGACCTTCGTGAACGCCATGGTCGCCTCCGATCCGGCCATGCCGTTCGGCGGGGTGAAACAGTCCGGCTATGGCCGCGAACTTTACCGTGACGGCATCCACGCCTTCATGAATCGCAAGACGGTCCGGATTGCCGGACTGGACCAATAATCCGCGAGAGGTGACGGAACGCGACGAAGCGCCTATATCGCGGCAATGACTGACACGTCCCAAACGTCAGACCCCGCTGGAACGGTTGCCGCGACGCCGGAGGAGCCCCCCGTCTCCGCCGCGCCGAAGGATAGCGCGCTGCCGGCCTGGCTGAACTCGCTACCGCCGGTGGCACGCCCCTATGTGGCGCTATCGCGGCTCGACCGGCCGGTGGGCATCTGGCTGTTGCTTCTGCCCTGCTGGATCGGAGTGATGTTCACCACGATCACCGCCGGCTTCAGCTTCTATTTCCCGCTCTGGATCGTGCTGTTCGCCATCGGCGCGGTGGCCATGCGCGGGGCGGGATGCGCCTGGAATGACATTACCGACCGCAAACTCGATGCGGGCGTGGAGCGCACCGCGAACCGCCCCCTGCCGTCTGGACAGGTGACGCTGGTCCAGGCCTATGGCTGGCTCGGCGCGCAGCTTTTCATCGGCTTCCTGGTCTGGCTCTGCCTGCCACTGGACGCCAAGATTGTCGCGCTCCTCGCAATCCCGCTGGTGGTCGCCTACCCGTTCATGAAGCGCGTGACCTGGTGGCCGCAGGCCTGGCTGGGCATGACCTTCAACTGGGGCGTCCTGGTGGCCGCCGCGACCGTGGGCAATGTCAGCCTGTCGAGCGTCATCCTGTGGCTGGGCCTGGCCTGCTGGACGGTGGCCTATGACACGATCTACGCCATGCAGGATGTCGAGGACGACGAGCTGATGGGCGTGAAATCCACCGCGCGCCTTTTCGGCGACCGTGCCGTGCTCGGCGCCTTCTGTTTCCACCTCTCCGCCGGAGCGATTATCGGCCTTGCCAGCCTCGCCGTCGGGGCCGAACGCATCGGCGGCCTGACCGCCATTGCCTTCATCGGCCATGGCGTGTGGCAATCGTATCAGCTGCGACAGAAGACGACCCGCAACCCCCTTGCCGTGTTCAAGTCCAATATCTGGGCCGGCGCTATCCTGGTGGCGGGATTCCTCGTCGCCGCACTGCTCTAGCGACAGCGGCCTGCCCCGGCGGCACCATTGCTGGCCGCCCGTGTGAGCGCTATTTTGGCGCCATGCCTGTTGCCAGACGCATCCGCCCGCGCGACCTCTTCACCGAAGCGGAATGGGCCCATGTCTCCCGCCGCTCAAGCTGGATGGGACTGGGGCTCATCGCCCATTGCTGGGCCGTGATCGCGCTAGCCATGGCCGCCGCCATCTGGCAGCCCTGGCTCATCATCCTCGCCGTTCCCGTGATCGGCGCGCGCCAACTCGGCCTCGCCATCCTGATGCACGAGGCGGCCCATGGCGGGCTGCACAGGAATGGCAAGGTCAATGACTGGGTCGGCCAATGGCTCACCGCCGCTCCTGTGGGGGCGAACCTGAAGGCCTACCGGCCCTATCACCTCACCCACCACAAATACGCCCAGCAACCGGAAGACCCCGACCTCATCCTCTCGGCGCCCTTCCCCGTCACGCGCACCTCCCTGCGCCGCAAGATCATCCGCGACATGACCGGGCAGACCTTCTTCAAGCAGCGCCGCAACCAGTTTGCCAACGCGCTTGGCATCGGCATCAGGCCCGGCAAGGGCGCCATAAACCGGGTCCAGAGCGCGCGCGAGGCCGTGGTGCCCTTCCTGATCACCAATGCGCTGCTGTTAGCGGTGCTGACGCTCACCGGGCACTGGTGGGCCTATTTCGTCCTTTGGCTGCTCCCGCTCGCGACCTGGAACCAGCTCGTCACCCGGCTGCGCAATATCGCCGAGCATGCCGTCGTGCCCGACAATGAAGACCCCATGCGCCATGCTCGCACCACCTATGCCAGCTGGTGGGAAGGTCTTCTGATCGCGCCCTATTGGGTGAACTATCACTGCGAGCATCACATGTTCATGCACCTGCCCTGCTACCGGCTCGGCGAGGCTCATGCCCTCTTGCGCAAGAAGGGGCTGACTGACCGGATGGAAGTCCAGCCGGGCTATCTCACTGTCTTGAAACAGGCTTCCAGCAAACCGGCCTTGCTCGCGCCGGCGTGAGGTGACGCAGGCGGTTGCCTGCGTTAGACTCATGCCATGAGCCTTGTCATCGAAATGGTTTCCGACGTGGTCTGCCCCTGGTGCTGGCTGGGCCTTCGGCGCCTGAAAGCCGCCCTCGCCCTGGTTCCGCATATCGAGCCGGAGATCTGGTTCCGCCCCTATGAGCTGGACCCGAACATCCCGCCCGAGGGCGTCGACTACAAGGCCTATATGACGGCCAAGTTCGGCGGCACGGGCGACAGCGGCGAAGACCCTGAGCGCAACCGCTTCCGCGCCATGCGCGACGCGCTGGAGGAGTATGGCCGCAACGAAGATATCCCCTACGACTTTGCGGGCATCACCCACCGCCCGAACACGTTCGATACCCATCGCCTCATTCGCTGGGCCCAGGGCCAGGGCCTCGGCATGGAGGCCAAGGAGCGCCTCTTCCGTGCCTATTTCACCGAACATCTCGATATCGGCAACCATGAGGTGCTGACCCGGCTGTCAGAGCAGATCGGCCTCGACCCTGCGATTGTCGCCAAGCTCCTCGCGAGTGACGCCGACAATGACACCGTCCGCCAGGAAGAGCAGGTCTTCCAACAGATGGGTGTACGCGGCGTGCCGACTTATATCGCCAATCGCCGCTATGCTGCCCAGGGTGCGGAGACGGCGGAAAAGCTGGCGAAGTTCCTCACCACCGTGTCCGAGGCGGATCCGGCCGGCGTGGGGCCGAGCTAGGTCGTAGTCGGGATTTAGTATTTTCAGGATTCCCGTTTTATCCGAACCGTG
>OBIC01000025.1_pt1 | contig 96523 bp, 84 predicted proteins | sample 1519831 | NCBI WGS metagenome assembly OBIC01 (sample SAMN03019805, study PRJEB22545) | beach sand metagenome | biome: beach; feature: sea beach; material: beach sand | place: USA: Municipal Pensacola Beach, FL | collected 2010-10-20 | depth 40-45 cm m
TACCCCCGAAAATTATAGTGGTAAATATAATTGTAGCCAGTGCAAGTATACAACTGAATATAAAAGTAACTTAAACAAGCATTTTAGACGGATTCATAGTACCGAAACTGTCCAGAATATGTCGGAATTAAATCCGGTAAGTACTATTGAAATAAAAAAAGAATTTATATGTCAATATTGTAATTTAAAATGTAGTAGAAAGTCAAATTTAACTCGCCATCAGCAAGTATGTTCAGAAAAAAAGATAGATACAATTAAAAAAGAATATGAAGATAAACTTAAAATAAGAGAATTAGAGATAAAAAATCAAATAATAGAGAAAGAAAATAATGAACTCAAATCCTTCATCAAATCGGGGAAATCAGGCAACACCTATAAATTATCAGTTAAAAATTATGTTGATAAAAATTATCCCAATGCCCCTGCATTAAAAGGAATTACAGATTATGATCTTCTTCGATATGATGATGAAGAAGGAACTTATGATGATGAAGATGAATTTATGGATAAACTTTATTATAATTATAAATATAACACACTACATATCTACTTGGGGAAATTTATTATTAAATGTTATAAAAAGGAAAATCCGAAAGAACAATCAATTTGGTCAAGTGATGTAGCTCGATTGACTTATTTTATCAAGGAACTCATGATTAATAATAAATCAAAATGGATATGTGATAAAAATGCAGTTAAAGTTAGAGAATATATTGTTGATCCATTATTAAAACATCTACAAAAAACTATTTTAGAATATCGTAACAAGAAATTAAAGTCTGTCCTTAAAGAATACAAACGTACCGGTGATAGTGATATTTTAGAAAAACAAACAATGCTTCATGGTCTAATTAAAGTTGAAGAACAAATTATACATCAAGAATTAGCAAATAATATCGTCAAATATATTACGCCAAGATTTACTATTAAAAAAGAATCAAATAAAAGTGAACCTCTTCTCATTCAATAAATAAAAATCATTGTCCATTTTTTAATAAAAATTCATTTTGTTTATTATTAATTATGATTTTCAATGTTTAACATTCATCTAGCCATTTCCTAACTTTTTCAAATGCCATGACTCTCATATTATATTTGCTTTTCTCTTCTGAATTCATTTCCCCAAAAGTTTTTTCACTCTTATCTGGTTGAAAAAGTGGATCCCAACCAAAGCCATTGTTACCATTCGGTTCAACAATGTAGCCATCTACTTCTCCACTAAAATATTGGATTTGACCAGTGCATAGATTAAGGCATCCAATTTGAACCATCCCTTTTGCTCGAGTATTTCCCATAACTTTAGCCTGTTGATAAATTCCATGACATCCAAGTGCCTCCAGATACCATTTGATAAGTGGACCTGGAAATCCATTTAATCCTTCAATCATAAGTGAAGTGTCTTCCACAATCAAAATAGTATTATTAAATTCAATACTCTTAAAATGTTTAGAAGCCTCATTTAATTTATGTTCAATGATAGCCTTTGGGTTCATCTCTTGAATTTCATCCAGATCAAATTTCAGTTGCTTAAGATCAGGTAAAATAGCCTTGGCTTCCTCGAATTTCCCTGTGTTTCCTGTAATAAAAATAAGATTCTTATTACTGGCCATGTTTTTGTAGGTTTGGCAAAACTACTTATAACCCCTTTATTATAAATTATTAGATTCTAAATATCAACTTTTTTATGACTTGTTCACATGGGCAAAGCGAAACAGATTTAGCTGTTAGAAAACATTCATCAAAAGCCATGTATCTTTATAAAACATCCATTCATAATTTCTATATGTGACATCAGATGCTTCACAATCATTTGGTCCAATCACAAAACCAGCATATAATTCTACTTTACTTTCACTTTGAATATCAAATACCTTGTTATCCTCTGCCATATCTTTGACTCTAATAACTTTATTGTTTTCTCCAGCTGGTAAAATAATTTTAACTTTTTCCTCATGTAGAGAACTATCAAAAAGTAAAAGTTCATCCATTCCAGCAAGGAATTCATGTGTATCTTCATTCTCCAATTGATCATTTACAAGCCAAACAAACCTTTCTCCATCTTTACCAGGAGCACCATCCTTTCCTGGTTCACCATCTTTTCCTGGTTCTCCATCCTTTCCTGGTTCTCCATCTTTACCAGGAGCACCATCCTTACCAGGAGCACCATCCTTACCAGGAGCACCATCTTTACCAGGAGCACCATCCTTACCGGGTTCTCCTTTTTCACCCTTTAAAATAAAACAATTTTCTAAACATAATTCAGTTGATTTTTTTTCTTTTGAAACATGTTGCAAATAAACTTTATCATTTATAGCATCTCCGGAATCTTCATTAACTTCAATTTCTATAACCTCTCTTTCTTCAACTTTTTCTTTTTCACCATTATCACGGTGATTTGGCATATGCACGCCTTGATTACCATGAACTCTAAATGTATTAACTGGTTTATTCAATGATGTCTTTCTTGGTTTATATTGAGGTATATGGTCCTTTTCAGTGAGTCCATTTTCATCTTCTGTGTAGCGTAATCCAATATCTTTCACTTTTGCATATAATTGTGGCTGTTTTGTCTTTAATTTTTTTTGCATTATTATATATATTTTTTTATATTAATTAATTGGTTAAATAAACATGGTATAAAAAAATTGAAGTTAATTTGAATAGTATAAATCTGTATAAACAAATGATACTATATTAGTTATAATGTCAAATCAAATTATAACTCCGTATGAAGTGAAAACTGATGAAAATGGTGTTGATTATAATAAACTTATTCAAGAATTTGGAACCACCCCCATTTCATCAGAAATTATCACCAAAATACAACAAATAACTAATCAGCCAGTTCATCCTTTACTAAGAAGAGGAACTTATTTTTCTCACCGTTCACTTGATCAGCTTCTTACAGATATTGAATCTAATAAACCATTTTATGTTTATACTGGAAGAGGACCTTCAGCAGAATCTATGCATATTGGTCATTTACTTCAATTTGAATTTACAAAGTACCTCCAGGATGCATTTAATGTTCAAGTAGTGATTCAATTAACTGATGATGAGAAATTCTATTACAAAGACTTAACCCTTGAACAAGCCACTAAACTAGCTTATGAGAATATGAAAGATATTATTGCATGTGGTTTTAATCCAGAGAAAACATTTATCTTTGTTGATTCTAACTATATGGGCTACCTTTATCATAATATAGTTAAAATTAACAAATGCCTCACTCAAAATCAAATTAAAAATACCATGGGATTACAAGACAATGACAATCTTGGGAAATATTCCTATCCACCGATTCAGATTGCTCCAGCATTCTCTACTTCATTTCCTCATCTTTTCCCACAAAAAGAAAATGTGAGATGTTTGGTTCCATGTGGAGTTGATCAAGATCCATTTTTTAGAATAGCAAGAGATGTGGCTCACAGACTTAAATATCATAAGCCAGCCGTAATTCATTCCAAATTCTTACCAGGACTCAAAGGAGTTAATTCAAAGATGTCGTCATCGGATCCAACGACATGTATTCTTTTAACTGATACACCCGCACAGATTAAGAACAAGATTAATCGAAAGGCATTTTCAGGTGGAAAGGTTGATTTAGATGAGCATCGAAAATATGGTGGTGATGTTACAGTTGATGTGGCCTATCATTATCTTACTTTTTTCTTAGATGATGATCAAGAACTAGAATCCATTAAAGAAAAATATACAAGAGGTGAAATGTTAACAAGTGAATTAAAAAAGATTGCAATTGATTTAATTACAAAAAAAGTACTCAATTATCAAGAAAGAAGAAAAAATTTAACTGATGATATCATAAATCAATTTATAAAAATATAAATAAAATTGAAAATTAAACCTCATATTCCTAAATATTATGCTTATAAGAATAAATAACCATAATGAGACTATTCATAACTCTTGCTATCCTTTTTTTCAATACACTTTCTCAATTACCCCCTAATTTTGAGAACACTTTTACACCTAAAGATCATTTAGAAGAAAAAGGTCAAGCTAAAAGTTATTATAAATTTTTTCTTGCAATATTAGCACTTTTTTATACTGGTGCCTATTACCATCTCACTAATCATTTAAACACTCCACTTACTGGCATTGAGATGATTTTAACCTTGGCCATTGTCATTGGATTTTCATTAAGAATGTGGAGCTATTATACTCTTCATAAATATTTTACATTTAATCTAGCTATTAAAGAAGATCATCAACTTATTAAAACTGGACCATATCATTATCTAGTTCATCCGAGTTATACAGGACAAATACTTTTACTCCTAACTTCTCTTCTCTTTTTAAATCTATGGATTCCATTTATCATAATATCTTATTATGCTGTTTTCAGATATCGGGAAAGAGTCCAAGTTGAAGAGCAGATGATGGAAAATAAATTTGGAGAGGAATATCAAAAATACAAAAAAGAACGCTATCGGGCTATTCCTTATATTTATTAAGCTAAAATCATTTCCATAAGTTCATTGCTTATGTTCCATTTTATTTTCCTAAGATTATCTATATTTTCATCTAAATTATTCAATATAATTTCTTTTTTATCAAGATTATCATTATTTGATACTTTTGTTTTAATTTGACATGATTTAGAGATAGTTTCATCTATCTCTTGATGCTGATCAATCATTTTTTTAAACTTATCATAATTGATATCTAAGGCCAGTTTAACAATAGGCATAAATAAATCTTCCTTTATATAATACCTCCATTCTTTGAGATCAATATTTTTATACCATCCTTTATACCAAGGTATCCATTTACATATAAAATTACCACCCACTCTCATGCAATTATTTATATCATGATTTTTATTACAAAAATGAAAACTGGTATTAATATCAGCATGATATAGTTCGTATCCTTTATATTCTAACTTGTGATTCCAAAATCGAGACTCCCATTGATAAACATCATCTGTATTGTGATATGCTCCCTTCAAAAAATTTTCTTTATCTGAAATATTTAATGCACAACCAACCTTTCCTTTTCCAAATTTGTTGCTAAATTCATTCATAATCTCCAGAAAATTATCTGGTAAGTATGGATTTAGTTCAAAAAATACATCAGAAACTATAAACTTTTCCGGGAAAGACCAAAAAATTTCTTTCCAGGTATCATCCAGATTTGAATCTAATTTATGAATCCAATAATATTTATCTAAATCATTATAATAATTTAATAATGGATCATAATTACTTCTACAATCTATGACATGAATATTTTTTGTATATTTTTCAATTTGTTTAATTGCCTTTTTTAGGAAATATAATGTATTATGACAAATTAAATAAAATGGAATTCCCAAATTAGTTAATCCTTTATCATTAATTTCAAAAAATTCATGAATGGCATATTTTTCAGAATGTTTTTCTAAAATAATTTTCTTATTTTTAAAATCATAAATCATTGCATACGCGGTTCTAAATTTTAAATGATGCATTTCCTGACAATCCAAAAATATCAGTAATTTTTCTACTAATGTTGGATTAATTCTATTACTTGCATCATCGTGTGTAATTAAGATCAAATAATCATATTCTTTTTTATCATATTGTTTTTTAAGATATTTTTGAATTGGTAAAGAATAGTCTTCAATGCATGTATCATATGTCCGATCATAAATTAATTGATTGTCTTTGATATACAATATGTTAAAACCTCTTTTGAGTCTGATATAATGATTATTTAGTTGTACATAACTCTCTTTTATAAAATTGCTAACCCAATTAGCTGAAAATATTTCCAATTTATTCATTTATTTAAATATATATTATTAAAATTAAGCAATAATATACACACTTTATAAGTTCATCTCTATATTTTCAGATATTATATCTTTTATTTCTTTAATATATGTAAGATTCTTATTTAAATTATTTTTAAAATTATCTGTTATATTGTTATTTATTTTTTCCATATCTTGATTTAGATTATAAACATCTGAGTATATATCCACAATCTCATTATGTTTATATTGTTTGACTCTGTTAATCATTTTTGTAGTAGTCGATGAAATATTATTTTGGCAATAATAATTCCATTCTTCTGGATCTAGTTTAAGATACCAATCACTATACCAGGGAAGATGTTTGCAAGTATAATTTCCAGCAATTCTAATAGCATTATTCACCTCATTGAAAGTTTTATTAACTATACAGAAAGTTGTATCAAGGCTTCCTTCATAAAGTTCATAATCTGGGTGATCAACATCTTTAATCCAGAATCGAATTTCCCATCCATAGATAGTTTCTCCTTGAGTATAATCACGGTCTTGAAAAAATTTGTCAGAATCACTAATGTCTAATGCAAATCCAACTTTACCTTTTTGATATTTATAAGTGAGATCAACCAACGTTTTCATAAAATCATCAGGTAATTTAGGATTTAGTTCTAGATCAGGATCAGAAATAGCAAATATTCTTGGAAATTGCCAATACATTTGATTTTTCCAAACTAAATGTCCACAATTCATGGGCATTCGATGAAGAAAATATTTATAATCATGATCATAATAATTAAGTAATTTCTGATAAGTGCTCTTATTATCAATGATATGAATATTTTTAGTATATTTTTCTAACTGTTTTACAAAATTATCAACAAAATAATATAGATTGTAAGAAATTATATATACCGGAATACCCATATCTTTTAATTCATAGTTATCCGCCTTATCACAAACCTCAAACCATTCATGTATTGGAAATTGATTATCACAGTTTTCCTTAACTATTTCATTTTTCTTCAAATTATATAATAATAGATAGGATGCTCTAAATTTAAGATTGGGTAATTGATCTAAATCTAAAAAGATTAAAAGATTTTTTAGCACACTGGGATTTGTTTGCCCACATGCATCGTCGTGTGTAATCATGATCAAATAGTCATAATAATGATCATCAATTAATTGTTTAATATATTTTTGCATTCCAAATGAACAATCATTTACACAAGAATCGTAAGCTCTATCGTAAATTAATTGACCGTCTTTAATTAATAATATATTATAACCTCTAATTAAATTAAAATAAGTATCTCCTAATTTAACAAAACTTGGCTTTTGAAAATTGCAACACCAATTTGCTGAAAATAACTCCAATGTTTTATTGGGGATTTTTTCTTTATCTATTTCTGGATAAGAGACATTAATTATGTTAAAAATATGATTCAATTTATTAAATCTATTTTCCTTAATCTTATCAATAGTCTGATTAAATAACTTCATATAATTTTCATAAAAAGAATCATAATTTTGAATAATTTCTACAACTTGATCGACCAAATGATTATATTCTTTAAAAATAACAATTTCATTAATATCAAGTGATTGATTATTAATAGATGTTTCTGATACAACTGGCATTCCTGAATAAACCCATCGATCGCATCTTAAACTTTCATAAATATTATAGCTATCCCCAAAATGCACATTGAGTAACAATTTAGCTTGAGCTGCAATCTTATCCCTTTCATCACCCCATAAAAAATCTAATAATACTACTTTAAGACCTTTTTCTTGTAATTTTTGACAAATATTTTTTCTTCTATCAGATGTTCCAATAACAACTACATCATATTTCTTGGGTTCATTAATAATATATTTTTTTAATTTGTTGACTTCCATTTCATTATATTGAAAAGGTAGATTAAACATTTTTTCATGATTAATTATCTCAACATTTTCTAATGCAAAATCAACTACATAAATTCCTTTATTTAATAAATCATTAACTTTATTTTTAAATTCTGGTTTGGTTACCTGTTCTATATTTAAAACAATTTTATTAGGAAAAGGTAAATGACTAAATTGTATAGGAACAATATTGTAATCATGAACAAATTCTGTAAAATTAATTGTATTTAAATTTTCATAGAGTTTTAGGTGACCGTTGATTTTATCCAAAAAAGATAATACATATTCTCTAATAAATCTGTAGATATCATAGTTACAAAAGAAATTTATTTTTTTATTAGGATTCATTTTTATTATAATAGACTATTTTATATTTCTTTTTATAAACCCAATTCGTGGTTAAAAAATTAAAATAATTAAATCATAATAATATATAAGAATATAAATGAAATGGTTAATATTCGGTCACAAAGGATGGATCGGCCAGCAAGTTGTAAACATCTTGGAACAGCAAAATGAAACAGTAATTGGTGCAGTTTCTCGTGCGGATGATGAAATTAGTGTTGAAAAAGAGATATTATTAATAAAACCAGATCGAATAGTATCTTTGATTGGAAGAACTTATGGCCCTGGTTTTACAACTATAGATTATTTAGAACAGAAGGGTAAATTAGTTGAAAATGTAAGAGATAACTTGTATGGTCCGATGGTTCTTGCATTTTTGTCACAAAAATATAATATCCATTTGACTTACCTAGGTACTGGATGTATATTTGCTGGTGGTTATGAAAATGGTGGCTATACAGAAGAAAGCAAACCAGACTTTTTTGGATCAGGATACTCAACTGTGAAAGGGTTTACTGATCGGATGATGCATTTTTTTGAGGACAGCGTACTTAATTTAAGAATTAGAATGCCAATTGTACCTGAAAATAGTCCCAGAAACTTTATTACTAAAATTACAACCTATGAAAAAATATGCAGTATCCCAAATTCTATGACAGTTCTTCCAGAACTTTTACCAATCATGATTGATATGGCCAAAAATAAAACAACTGGTACAATCAATCTAACTAATCCCGGAGTCATTAGTCATAATGAAATTCTTGAAATGTATAAGGAAATTGTTGATCCAACATTTACATGGAAAAATTTTACACAAGAGGAACAAGACAAAATCTTATTAGCTGGAAGATCAAATAATTTGCTTAATACGGATAAATTGCAATTATTGTATCCAAATGTTCTTCCAATTAAAGAATCAGTTAGAAATGTTTTATATAAAATGAGGGAAAATATGAGTGTTGAAACTGTTTAATTTCTACAAGTATAGTATATGGGAAAAAATATTATTGATCAATATTCTCTTTTGCATTTTGCGGCAGGTATCGTCGTTTACTTTTGGGGTATGAGTTTAGAGACATGGTTTATTCTACATCTACTTTTTGAAATAATTGAAAATACCTCACAAGGGATTTATTTTATCAACCATTATTTTAAGAATATATGGCCAGGTGGTAAACCTTATCCTGATAATTATATTAATATTATTTCTGATAATGTATTTGCTGTTCTGGGTTGGCTTATAGCCTACTTTATGGATTACTATGGAAATAAATATGGTTTATATGAAGGACATTTAACAAATAAAAACAAACTGCAATTAAACTAATAAAAAATTATTATAATTATAAGATATAACTATAATGAAAAACTTTCTAATTACAGGAGCATTAGGATTTATTGCATCCAATTTTGTTAATTACATGTCTTTAAAGTATCCACATGCAAGATTTGTTGTTTTAGATAAAAAAGATTATTGTAGTTCATTTGAAAATATAACTAAACAGTCATTACATAATACTGATATTATCATTGGAGATATAAGAAATAAGGAATTAGTAACATATATTTTAGAACATTATCGTGTTGACACTATTTTACATTTTGCCGCACAATCACATGTAGATAATTCTTTTTTCAATTCAATTGACTTTACTGAAAATAATGTTCTTGGTACACATATGCTATTAGAAACAGCGAGGATTTATCATGATAAAACCAATTCTTTAGAAAAATTTATTCATGTTAGTACAGATGAAGTTTATGGAGAGGTTACAGATGGAGATGCAAGAATTGAAACATCAATTTTAGATCCAACAAATCCATATGCCGCAAGTAAAGCAGCTGCAGAATTTTTTGTTAAATCATATTTCTATTCATACAATTTACCTATTATTATTACTCGTGGTAACAATGTCTATGGGAAAAATCAATACCCAGAAAAGGTGATTCCTAAATTTATTTGTAAATTATTGGATGGAGAAAAATTAACTATACAAGGAACTGGTGAAAATAAAAGGAATTTCATTCATGTTGATGATGTTTCTACAGCTTTCGAAACAATTTTATTAAAAGGAGAAACAGGACATATTTATAATATCAGTTCAGATGATTCAAATGAGTATAGTGTGATTGAATTGGCCAAAACATTAATTACTATATTTCATCCAGATGAAAATCTTGAAAATGAAAATAAAAAAACATTATCTAAATACATTGAATATATTGAGGATCGTAAATTTAATGACGCTAGATATTTTATCTCTAGTGAGAAATTAAAAAGCTTAGGATGGAAGCCAGAAAAAACAGATTTCACTGCTAATCTAAAAGAACTGATAGATTGGTATCGAGAAAATAGAAATCGATACACTTAAAATTAAGGAAATATATCAACTCTTGTAACTAATTCTGTAGTTTTGTTGTAATAAATATGAATCACTTGTTTTTCATTTGATTCATCTTTATATTGTCGGAGGAAAGTTGGATCACCAATTTCAATACTGCTAATTTTATAATGACCATATTGTTTATTTAATTTTTTATATACTTTTTCCACATTATCTCCTATATATTCATCATGTTCAGACAATTTGTTACTATTTTTCCTTTCTACTCTGGAGCTTAATCCAATACAACTTGTTATATTACCCATATTTATTTATATTTTTATCTAATATAAATTCTTATATATTTAATTTATCAATTTTTATTTAATTTATTTATTAATAATATGAAGACCATCATAATATTAATTGTAATATTACTATTTATATTGTTAATTTATAAAAGAAGAATTAATGAACCATTTATTAACGATTATCTTTTAATTACTTCTGATGCTGACATTTTAAACGAAACCTATCCTAAATTATTAATTGGTGGAATTCAAATTGCACACCATGCTAAATTAGATCGACAAAACAGAGTTGAAACTTTAACAATTGATCCACCATTACCAGAATTAGGAGAAACAGTTTGTAATAAAGTCATATGTCCTCCATCCCTGAGTGAAATATCTTGTTGGAAATGTTATTAAAAATAATTATAAATAATTTTTTAATCTTATTAATAAATATAATCATATGAATTCACAACAAATTGAACATTACGTTCCCAGTACTTGGGATAGATATTATGGCCGTAGTTATTGGAGAACTCCTAGATGGAGAAGATATGGGCGTTATCCTTATTGGAAATATTATAGAGACACTCGCCCCACAACTGTAGTTGTTAAAGAAACACCTGTTCCATCACCAGTCCCACCCCCCGAACCAACCATCGATGTGTCTGGTAGTCTTTCAACTAAAAATATGATGATCATGTTTATGTCTTTAATGTTAGTCATTCTTCTTGTTACTATTATTGTTGTGGCGAATAGAAAATAGTTTCAATACCTTTAATATAACGATGAGGGGATTCTTCCTGTAATTTTTGGCATTCTCCAATTCTTAAACCACAATTTCTACAAACAAAAACTTGATGACGCATAAATTTACTCATTCTTAAAAACTATAAATAAAATTAAAAAAATTCTGGATGGAAGAAATATTTATTATTTTTATTAATTTTTTTCAAGGTATTTAATGTTACTTTGAAATTATTTTGATGTGCATAGTCTATAAAATTCTTTTGGTCATGATTTTTATAAAACATCATATCTAACAATTTTTCTCGATTAATTTCATGAAAAATATAAATTATAATTGAAAAATCATAATCCGCATTCATGTAAACATATTCAGATATATATTTATTGAGAAAACCTTTGTAATCTGTCCGATTTAGTATTTGTTGAAATATATCATGAGGAGAATATATATCTTTCTTAATCCAAGCTAAATAAAACCAATTCATATCAACAGTAATATCATAATTTTCAATCTCAATTAATTCGGTGATTACATAAATGGGATACTTTTTAATAATCACTAATTCAATAATGGAAGTAGGTTCATTATTGTAATCAAAAACATCATTAAAATTATATCCTCTTAAATCCATAGTCCATAAAAGTTTACTTAATTTGTGTTTGGGTAATTTTTTTTGATTATTAATCATATATGTAAAAAAAGTTAATTGGTTCCATTTATAATTAATATTAATGTCTATATCTGAGATAAGTAAATTTATTAAATAATTTAAGCTTTTTGAAAGGTGATTGGTTTTTCATTCTCGTCTAATAAGTTAAGGTTTATTTGATCTTGACATTTACATAAAATTTTTATATCTATGTGCTTTTTGGTTAAATTAAAAATAATATCTCTATTAGCATAGGGTATAATATCGCCAATATATTTTTGAACTAGAATATCATGACAATAAATACAACAGAAATCTGATATAATATTTTGATTAAAGCTTAAAATGTATTCTAGGGGATCGTGATGTTTAATAAATTTATGATAGATACATTTTAAGAAAAGTATTTTATTACATCCTTGATTATAGTTATTTTTATAAATCTGATCAATATTTTCCATTATTTTTTTATTATTTTTTTTTTTAATCTTATTTATAATTTTCGGCATATTACTTCTATAGATCTTTTCTTAATTAACATAAACAAATAAAATAGTTTGTTTAATCCATATAAATAAAAGTAAATTTATATATTATAATGAATAAATCAACATGTCAAAATTGTCAAAAACAAATAGTAACTGATGTTCATTTATTGTTAAATCATAAATATGATGCAAATAGCTTACTTTATGACAAAGATGTATTAAAGAAAACTATTTCTGATTATTTGAATCCTTTTAATGATGATGCATTAAATCTTTGTTTATTTTGTTATTTCGATAAAAAATCCGAAAATGATTATCAGGCAATGCCTCCACCAAAATCAAAATCCAAATAATTCTATTATTTTTTATAGCTATAAAGATTTTCTTTATCATTGTATTCATAATATTTTTCGTATTCTGAATATTTTTGAATCACATACTCAACACTATTTAAGATATAATTAATCTCTTCTAAATCCATAAGCCAATTAAAACTAATTCTACACCAACCAGTTATTCCATATCTCTTTTTGATAAGTTCTGCCAAAATTCCTGTACAAGAAACCCCTCCTCTAGTTTGAATGCCAAATAAATCACTCAATAAAGCTACAATGAAATTATAATGAACACCTTGGATAGCCATACAAACAATAGGCAGTCGATTGTCATCAATTTCAGGTAAAACAAGAGTTAAAGTGGAATATTTATTTTTCATTTCTCTAAATTTTTGATAAACATATTTAGCTATAATTTTTTCATTATTTTCAATGATGTTTTTAAAAATACTCTTTAATTCTAATATTTTTCTGATTTTAATAATCCCAACAATATTAGGTGTACCGGCCATTTCTCTTTTTTCAACATCTTTTTCATATTCTATAAATTTACTACAAACCTTTTTTACACAACCTCCACCAGGAATAAAAGGCGATTGATTATGGAAAAGTTCTTTATTTGCTATTAAAATTCCAGGGGTTCCTATTCCTCCTAAAAATTTATGTGGAGAAATAAATAAAGCATCTGCATATTTAGCATCAATATCATCATAAGGAGCATTACAAGCATTATCTATAAATAATAAATTTCTCTTACCATAACAACACGAACAATCATTATATTTTTGGAGCATTTCATATATTTTTTTTGTGTCTATCCGAACACCAATTACATTTGAACAAGCGGTTATTGCAACAATATTAACAGTTCCTTTTTGTGTTTCTTTTATTTTATTTTCTATGAAATTAGTATCAATTGTAAAACTATCATTGGGTGGAATAATATTGATGGTAATATTTTTACTTCTTTTGCTCATTTCAATCCAAGGTAAATAATTACTATGGTGTTCATAGGTAGAAATGAAAATATTAACTTTAGGTATGTCTTCTAATTTTAAACAATAAATTAAATGATTAATTGCACAAGTCGATCCTGAGCCAGTAAATATAATTTTTTTTGATTTATCAGCATGTAGACAATTTCTAATATATTCTTTGGTTTCATTAACAAGATTTTTCATTTTAATTCCACAATATGCATTGGAATGAGTATTAGAATAATAAGGTAAGATCTTTTCATTAATAAAATTTTCTATGAGAGGGCAAGGTCTTCCCGATGCAATCACATCTGCAAAAACAATTTGAATATTATTATTAAAAGGTGTTTGTATTGATGGTGATTTATAAAGTAACATTTCTTTTATTTTAGGAGATATTTTATATAATTGTGGTTCCATTTATAATATCATGAGAAAATTTTATAAAAAATTGAATTTCAAATCTTATCCTCAGTGAGAATTAACATCTTATTATTCTTAACTAAAAATGGAGTATCTCCTTTCAACCATTGTTTGGTTTTTCATACCATTTACCATTTTTTTTTGCAGTAAATTAAATTGGAAAGTTGTAAGCAATATCACAAGTACCATTCATGCTACATCTGTGGTTACATTTTATCTCTTAGGTATAAGGCCTGAAATATTGTATTATTCATCGTGTGGATACTATATTTTTGATGGAGTCTTGAATATTTTCTATTATATTAAAAATAGGAATTCAGGATATCTTTTTATGATAGGCCATCATATTGCAACTGTGTTAACTATGACTTATCTATTTGTTCCTATCTGCACTGAAATGATTTACAAGAACTTTTTCTTACTTGAATTATCCAATTATCCATTGTATATTGTCTATCATCTGAAATCTATCAAGTATGAAAATCAATATGTTGTTGGATTTTTCATTTTGATGGAAGCCGTGGCATCTATAGTATGTCGTGTATTTAGTGGAACACAAAATATTTATCAGATATGGCTCATTAAGGATTTTCCCTGGACTCCTTTTGTTATGGGAATTTTTATCTACATTATTAGTTTAATTTGGTTGAAAGCCATTTTTAAACAAATGTATCAAATTTTCTTTTCAAAACAAACACATAAGAAAGTAGAATAAATAAATCAATTATATTTTTTTAACATTTCCATGGTCATAAAAGTTCCTGCATGCAGCGGGACTGCTCTCATTAGTGCAAAATGGAAACCCCTGTAAAGACCTTTTATTCCACCTTCTTTCCACATAAGTTTAGCAGTTTCCGAAAATTTTTTTTTATGAGTTTCTTGATTAGCTTGCATACGAGTTTTAATACAATCTTGGGGATAGATAAAAATCCAAGAAACTGCTCCAGATAATCCACCAATTAAAAAGGAACAATAAGCTGGAATCTCTTTCCCGCAATCGGTATAATAATGTTTTTTCATTCCTTCATAAACTGAAAAATAAATAGCAAACCCGGGCATTTCCCGTGTAAAAGTTGCAGACAATCCCCTAAAAAGATAATTTGGATGCAGATCCCTCATACCAACCTTTTGATTAGTTTGGCGTAAAATTTTAACTCTTTCAATGGGAGTGACAATAAAACTTGCAGCAAAACCACTTAATCCACCGGCAACTGCATTCACAATTCCATAATGATATCCTCTTTCTAACATACAATTTGCTGTGTTAGTATAGGTTCCGAATACGATTGCCTTTTCAAAACCAACACCGAAAAAAGGAGACACAATTCCTCGGTAAAGCCCACGAAAACTCAATGGCACTTTTTTCCCATCTTGGATGCAAGCTTTGATGGTATCAAATGGATGACTAATGAAAACACCAACCATACCACTAAGTGCACCATTTTGGAAATGTTTGAGATTATCATTCATTTTCCAATGGATCCAAGAGTCAATGTAGTCTTTGGCAGCAAAAACTTGCAGGAAATTACTCATGACTGGAGATGAGTTTATTGGAATAATTTAATAGTATTAATAGATGGTTTATTTATCAATTTTTTTTAATTTTTGACTTAAAGAATTATTATTATTATAACCTATTATAGTTAACAATGTCCGACCAAAAATTATTGGAGAAAATTATGAGTAAAACAACAAAGGATGAAAATGGCTGTTTGATTTGGGGTGGTCAATTCCATGATGGTTTGTGTCGCTATTCACAATATGATAAAAAAATAGGTAAACATAGAAAAATTTATTTTGTCCATAATCTAGTCTGGGATTTGAAACATCCAAAAAACAAGATAGACAAAAAAATAGAAAAATGCATTCGAACATGTGATAATAATAAATGCATTGAACCTACTCATTTGCAAATAGTAAAATTAAAGAAAGAATTTAATAAAGATGAAGTATTGGAACGTTTATTGAAAAAAGGAGAAAGACAAAAATCTGGCTGTCTTTATTGGACTGGTTCTTTCATAAATAATTATGGTAGAATTACTGTTGGTGGAAAAGATTTTGCAGTACATCGTCTTTCGTATCTTATTCATCATAATCTAGATAAAATTCCAAAGACAGATGAAAATGGAGTGAAATTATTAATTCGACATTTATGCAATAATCCAAAATGTTTTGAACCTACTCATTTGAAATTGGGTACACAATATGAAAATGATTATGATGATAAGATTGCAAATGGAACATTGCAAAGAGGAAAAAAACATTATAATGTAACAATTACAGAAGAAAAAGCAAAAAAAATTAAATTATCTAGAAAAGATAAAGAAGATCCAGGATATAAAACTCAAAAAGAAAGAGCAGAAGAGTTTGGGGTCAGTTTGCAATTGGTCAAGTCGATTGATCAGAGAAAATCGTGGGCATTTATTCCAGACAAGGATGGTAATACGTGTTCCAAAAGAAAATTGAGAGCTAGAAATCAACGTGAAAAATCTAGAAACAACATATGGACGGATGAGATGTTTGAAAAGGCAAAAGAAAAATTAGAAGCAAATATTAAATTATCCGACGACATTAAAGAACCATTTGTGAAAACCAAATGTCATCTATGGCAGGGTAAGATATTAACTGATGGCTATGGGCGAACTAGTGTATATGGAAAAAATATTAATGTTCACATATTATCTTGTGAGATTAAGGAGAAAAAACATCGTCCTAAACATTTAGTTACGAGACATTTGTGTGGAGTGAAAATATGTTGTAATCCAGAACATTTAGAATTTGGGACATCAACCGAAAATGCATTAGATAATGTGAAACATGGCAAATCGAGAGCTAAACTAAACGAAGAGATAATCAAAGAAATTAGAGAGACTTTAGGTAAAGATAATTTAACTAAAGTACAACGAGCTAAAAAGTATAATATTTCAGAGACTAATTTAAGGGAAATTGAAAAGAATAGAATATGGGTCGATGTTTAATTTACTTTTTCTTGAACAGTGATTTGAGTGGCATACAGCAACCATTATCTGGCTCTGGTTTCGGGTCTGGCATGGGTGATTCATCATCGATGGTGGTCCATATTTCCCAATGCATACCGAAATCATCGTATTTGTATTTGGTGTACCCATCTCCATTCCAACTCTTTCCCCAACTGTTACGCATGATAAATCCATCTTTATCCCAGCCTGTAACACAAATTGCATGACCCCCAAGCATCTCATCATAAGGGTTCTTCTTCTTCCAAAACTCTCCTCCATAATTGTAAACTGGGAAGAAAATTGGGCAAGGACCATTTTTGTATAAAGCGGTCTTAAGACCTTCAATAGTTGTGACTTGGGCATAACTCTTGGCTTTGTATTTGATAGCTTCGTCAAAAGCTTCCTTCTTGATATTTTCTCTAGGTTCAATAGTGCCGTAGTTGTAGGTGGTTTCTAAACATGAACCAATGTTGGTAATAATTTTCATGGCATCACGACCATACATACCTTCAGAATCTTGATTGGATCTGTTATTATAAATAAATTGTGGTGACATATACTCATCCAGACCGACATCTTGTTTTTCTTGCCATTCTTTCATACAAGCTAATGATTGAGCCACACAAGTTCCTTGAGATCCTTGATTTCTTACCATTTGCAAGTCATTTCTTAAATCAAGAGTTTCAGGCAAGTCCAAATCTCTGGCTTTTGGAAAAATAAACTCAGCAACAAAATCACGAGTGTCGTGGGGAGATTTCATAGCTCCCAATTTGAATTCTGTTTTTTCTGTCATCTTATACTATTACCATAGAAAAAAATTAATAATATTGGGTATGCAAATTCCCCTCATCTGCCATATCCTGATTTCTAATAGTATTCTCAATCATAATTATAATTTCATCGGATAATTTATTTTTAGCTATATGATCATAATGTGGAGTTACTAATTGATTCGAACAGGTATGAGCTTCAAAAACATTTTTTTTACTTGTATAACTATCAATATGCAATTTATTTTTTTTCAAATCAATAAATGGAGTACCTGTCCAGAATCTAAATAGTTTCTGTAATTTATCATTATCCTTTTCCTGAATTACTTTTAAGGCGTTAATAAAGGCGGTCTTATAATCATTATTTCCAAAACATACACACAATCTATTTTCAATACTATATTCATTTCCATCTTCAGAAATTATATATTTTATATTTCCACAAATTTTTTGAATAACAAAATCTGGTTGAAAGTATTTGATCTGATTCATTTTAACAATTTCCCAAAAACCATCCATAAAATTACTCAAGCCAGGTTGATATTCTTTTTCATAAATGTCAAAAATTTCATTTTGACTATATACTTCTCGCTGATCATAAGTAATATCAGTTATCCCTATACTTTCCGTAAAAATTTTCCACTCATCTTCATTCATCTCATTAATTTTAAGAATTCCTTTGATAGTATCAACATCTTTTAAATATTTTTCATTTAATGTTGTATTCTTATTATGGCCTGGTCTTGTTATTCTATATAAAATATATGGATGAAGATTAATCCCACAAGAGTATTTTTCAATGGCAAACATTTTCCCAAACATTTTCCCAATAGTATACCATAATTTTACATTATCTTTGCTATCTTGGTTAATATAATAATAATCATCTTTCAGTTCCATAATTTTTTTAAACTCTTTACCCAAGACATAGTAAAAATCTCTAATTAAACCTCCAGCATCTTCACCTTCTTGACCCGCATAACGTATTTTCCAAAAATATTTAAAATATTCATTCGAAGTTTTCAATATATTTTCCATGGGTTTACATGCATCAATAATAATATGATGACTATCGTTTATCTTCAGATAGAAGCTGTCAAATATACTTTCCTGAGATAAGTTTATGGCAAGTTTGTTAATAATTTCAATTGGCAAGTCTAATTCTAATAGTTTTTGTAAATTTATATTCTTATGAATTAAGAGATCTTTTGATTTTTCAATAAATTTAATAACATAATCCTTCTTTTTTTTTAAATCATTAAATTGTAAATTAATAATCCATTCTAAACAGGTTATTTCGCCTAAATTCCAATTAACATAATCCTCTATATTAAAATTATCTAAGATTACATCGCATACAAAATCAAAATCATATTCCCAATAATAGACAATATATTTAATTTGATCTGGTTCTAATTTATCTATGTGATCTTTAATAAGATATTTAACAATTTCTAATTTTTTAATACTTCTCCAGTTGAATAAATCGTTAAATGTAACTCTAATTTCATTAATGCTGGTCTGATTATCACTAAAGTAAATTTCTTTGACTTCATCAATTTTTAATCTTAAATTAGATTTTACATAACTGTAAAATGTTAGTAATTTTTCTATTATTTTTTTACGGAGTTTATTGTTTAAAATGTGACTTTCTATAATTCTATTTGCAGCTCTAGTTAAGGCATTTTGATAATCTGGATTATTTTTCAAATTATTGTCTATAGTATCAAGTAATTGCAATGTAACTTCTTTTGATAACCGGTATTTTAATATTTCCAGTACTTCCATTTGAGAGAATTTTTTATCTTTAATTATTTGTAAAATCCACGAATCGAGATCAATATAATCGGATCCATATCCATTCATGAAATGTAATATATCATTTGAAGTAATATTAATAACTTTCTTTGATGCAACCTTTTTTTGATCACTATGAATATAATTATTACAGTGAACCATTTTTAAGAATAAATTATAAGGAATCTTATCCCATTCCATAATAATTTTTCCAACAACTTGAATCAGATTTGTATTTTCATCTAAATATTCATAAAGTTCAATGAATTCATTAATTTCATTTTCATCTAAAAACTTCAAAAAATATTTATGATAATCCATAGAGATTTCTTTATCAATTAAAATACCATGAATCGTGTTTGTTTTGTTGGAAGATCTATTTAATATAAAATCTAATTGTTTATTAGTCATTTCTTTTATTTTTTTCAAAATATCTCCAATAATGACATCATTAAATCGTAATTCTTGAAAATATTCCATTAAATCATTATCAATGATATATTTAATCCCTAAAATTAAATCTATTTCCATAATTTCAGTTAAAATTTTAATCTCATCCTTAATGTCTTTATTAATTCCTTTAATTATAAAATCAACAATATCATCAAAAATGAAATTTAATTCTTTCAAATTAGCAAAGATTTCTTTATAGTTGCTTTTATTGATGGAATTTTTAACTTCATTATGGAATTTCATTTCAAGTCTGGGATGATCTTTGAATAAATTATATACATGAGTACCTTTTTGAGTGTAAAGTTCTATTAATAAATTCATATGAAATTCCACTCTATCATTTAATAATGTATCAACAAACTTATGATAATTTCCGTATTGACTATCATAAACATTTAATTCTTTCATTTCTCGAATACAATAATCAATATGACTAAATTTAGTTTCACTGTCAATAAAACGCAAATTTTTTTTGGTCATAAGTGAATATATTTTGTATAAAAACCCAATACTATACTTTTCTTCAATTGATTTCATTAAGACTGTTTTTTTTCCAACAAAATTAACACTTTCGTTGTTTAGTAATCCATCTAATAAACCTTCATCAGCAACTTGTCCAATTAATTTATATAATTTATCATTTGGTTTAGGCCTTTTTTGTTTTTGATTCGGGTGATAATTATTTCCCCATGATCCCTTTTTATGAGAATATTTTGACATTGAGAAACGTAATACATTTTTATCCTTAGACACATATAATGAAATATTAATAAAATCAATTTTTTTCACTTTTAAATTTATAAAGGATGGAATATAAATATATTAAATATAACAATCATTATAAAGAAGATAAATGTTTACAATGTGGTGGAAGAAAATGGGGTTTCTTTAATCCTTCAAAATATACTTCAGAAAGAGTTCCAGGAAAAATGACAAGTTCTTATGATGCCAACCCATCACAAAGATGTCCTCCTTGTGATTGTCCTATGCCAAAACATACACAACCTGATTATGCAATGGCCATTCGTGGTAAACCGTTACCTCCAATTCCTAAGCAAGTACCTCCAAGGATTGCTCCTCAAAAACCATTACCACCTAGACCTAAAAGACCACTACTGCCACAAAGATCTACAGTGAATATTGAAATGCCACCACCTGTTCCTGAAAGATATGATCTTCAAACATCATCTTACGAATATACTGCTACCACAGAACCTGTTGGCACTGACATTGGTTATAGTCAAACATCACCATTACCAGAAGAACCATATACCCAAGCACCAGTACCACCATCTCCACCTCCATCACCACAATATGCACAGGCGCCTCCTCCTCCACTGAGACAACTTCCTCCAATAAGACAATCTGTATCTTCACCAAGAAGTGATTTATTAGCAGGAATTCAACAAGGTGTATCATTAAAACGTGCAAGCGACAGAGAATTGTCCCCTCAACAAGTCGTTCCTGAATCCCATAGTCAATCAGCCGATATAAGTTCAGTTTTATTTTCAGATCCTAGATTTCAAAGACTTGGTCAACAAAGAGAATCATACCAACCAGAAGAAGAAGATCAAGGTGAATGGGATGAACAATATGGAGGTTATAAAAAAAAATCTAATAAACAAAAAAAATATATTAGATATCATTACAGAAATTAAATTTTAATCTTATATTTGTGCAAGTATTTATTTATACAAATTATATCATTAATTCTTATCCAATATTGAACAACTAAAGGAACACATGGACGCATCTTCATGATCTTATAAAAATACCAATCTCTCAAATATCTTACTAGTCTTGGCTCAATATCATATTTATAGGGAAATTTTTTATAAATATACCAACCAAGATTCATCCTTTCATAACCGGGATCTTCACTAATAAATCCTACAGAACTATAATTCATTATTGTGCTGTCTACTTATTATACAATTAGATTTTATAAAAAAACTATTTATAAATAAAATAAAAAACAGAACTACATTCGCTTTGCTGAGCGAAGCAGAGTGACGCAGTGAGATGACTTTAGTCATCAAACATCATTGTCAGGAGTAAATCAACAATTTCTTCTTTTTCTTTTTCATCCAATCTTTGATTAAGTTCAATCATATTAGTAGGTAAATATTCTTTATCTTCACCATTAAATTTTTTAATTGGAACATTAAAAGTAACTCCTTTTTCAATCATCCAGTCAATGAGATGTCTCTTGCGATAAATACAGATGTAATGGAATGGTCTCCATCCATCTTTTATTTCCATTTCCAAATCAATATGGTCTAGAATTATTTGAAGCATATCATCTTGAGTATTTCTGAAAATGTAACTAATCAGGTTATGATCTAAACAACAATCTGGTCCGCCAGTGATGCTTGCGCCCCGTTTGAGTATATATTTTGGTCCCTCTTTTCTATTATTACGAATTGCATTGTTAATTAGATTTTCTCCATTATATAATTGATTAATATCCTTAATGTGTTCCAACATTTCAATTGTAAATGCTTCATCAGAATTTGATTTCACTAAACTATTTATTGATCCAATAATTGTTTCATGAGTAATTAATTGATAGTGTTTCATACAATTTAAAACTAGTTTATCACGCTTTAACCCATAATCAATTGGTGTTTTATCATTTTGGTCTTTTGCAATGGAATATTCAATCAATTTATTTTTAGTTTTTAATTTATCCATTATATATTCCATAATATGAATATACATCGAACTAGACAATGCAATATGTAAAATATTTGTCTTATTAACAATAAAGTCTATATCAGTTGAATGATCTATTATATATCTGAAGACATCCAAATATTTTAATCCTTCTTCCTCTTTTTCAAATTTTTGAGTAGAAATAATATGAGAAAATAATTTTCCTCCACTACATTTAAATCCCAGAGTAAACTTGGTGAATTTTTTTATTTGTTCATAGTTTCTTGTTTCTATCAAATCACAAATGATATCAACATTATCTTCAAAAGAATCATCTGTAATATATTTATTACTACAGGCTTCTAATTCATAACATTCGATATGTTTTAAAATATTAGTGATTAGGGATATTGGTCGACCAACACTATCCAATTTTTCTCTGGTTACTGGACTTTTTGGATAACTTTTACAAAGTTCTTTGAATGCTGTTTTTTCGTATATAAATCCATCAGAACCAACCACCGGATCAAAAAATGTGCAATAAGTAATAGGACAAATAACTAAAGTACTAATATTATTTTCTAAGAATTCATTGAATCTTGCTAACTCTTTAATATTTGTGGTATTATCCTTTGCCTCTTCTTTGTTGGAGTCTTTTGTGGAATCTGAATTTGACATATTGCCATGTATAATATTAACTATGTTTATCTTTAAAGGACATATCATAAATAAATCAATTTTTTTCATAATTTAGCTGTCAATTTTTCTTTCACATTGTCCTTTAATTTATCTCTTTGACTACCTGTTATATTACCGTTTTTATTAAGATATTTCTCATATTTTTCCTTAATTTTATTAGAAGTATCATTAAAATCCATCATATCAATAGTATGTTTAATAACATCATTTGATTTTTTTCTAAAAATGGTTTTGAATAAAGTATCACCGTTTTGCATTCCGAAAAGAGATAAACCTTTACTGATATGTTTGGTAATTCCAAACATAAGTAACCAATCAAGTTCTTGTCTTCCTTCTGAATAATAAAGTATTTGCCACAAAGGACTTAATCCATCCGGACAGTTAATACTAATATCTGCACCTCCTTCTTCAAGTAAATAATGAATAATTTCTGGTCGTGTTTTAATGATTTGTGCGTTTGCAATTTGTAAAATAGTCCAATTATCATATCCATATCCACCACCTAGAATTTTAACATTGATATTAACTGAATTATCAATTATGTATTTGATACATTCTATTGAAGCATTTTTAAGAATTTTTATAATTAAGCTATCACCCAACAACTGTAATTCATAATTTTTTACATTTAATAATTTATTCCAATCTCCCATATTAATAAAATTTTTAATTACATTCTTAAAAGGTCTGTGATACATAAGATCATTTTCCGGTTTATATTGAAGAATTTTATATTGTGGATATTCTTCAAAAAAACTTTTTATAAACAATTCTAATGATTTTACTATACAAAGATCAGTTTCTTCATTTCCACCAAATTTTTTAACATAAGCATAATATTCATAAACTTTACCATCCTTATCAAGCATGGGCAAGTTAAAAATTTGTCCAGTAATTGGACATTTTAAAAATTCCACAAACTCATCTATTTCACGAATTGTTGTGACAGTCTTTTCTGGAAGGGTTGTCATTCGAGTCAATTGACAGGATATAAATCATTAGTATTAATAAATAACAATGACAGTATTCTATAATAATTTCATTTTTTTTGAGTGAATTAAATATCAACCTGTATATGATTTTGTAAAGAATCTTTATTTGAGCAAAGACATTCACCTGATATTTCATATTTGCATGATTGACAACACAAATCATCACTTGACGAAGATTCTGAATCAGTCAAGTCATTATCATTATTTTTTCCAGATTTCTTCACTTTTTTACTGACTTTAGAAAGCTTATTTTTTTTTGTTGTAAAATTTAGTCCGGTTGCCTTTACCGGTTCATCTTTTGGGTTCATATTGTCATAAACATGATTATAAAATGGACTTCCTGGACCCGGAACAATTGGATCTACATATGGGAAAACCTGCGCTCCTCCGAAAAGAGGATTTCCAAATATATTACCGGTATTCGTAGCAAGTGTATCAATTAAAATAAGTATTTCATTTTTGTTTGGATGATCCTCATAATATTTAGTAATAATTAACTTGACAATTTCTTTTGATAATTTTCCCCGGAACATAAGGTAAAGAGCATATGAAAGACCAACTGCCTTCCCAACTTCAATACCTTTTTGTGTAAGTGCTTTATACATAAGTTGTTTTTTATAATCTTCATAAAATTTGTAGAGGAAAAAACAACTTCCAAGAGAAAATCCGAGTGAAACTCCTGTAACAATATTTGGTAAACAAGAAAGTAAATGATTCATTATACATATATGATTACTTTATTTCTTATATCTTTTTTTATAAATAAAAATTTAACCTAAAGCATGAATACCTGGGGGTAATGCATCATTCAAATTATTTTTTATCCTGTTCCAGGTTTTAATATATCCAGAAATTTGGTCATAACTAATATCTTTTCCAGGTTCTGAAAAATACAAAATAAATGTATAAATTCTACGTGCTTCATTATAGTGAAAATTAATTTTTAAATTAGATCCATATTTACAATTAATAAGATCGATGTATTTCTGTAAGCTATAAATTTTATTATATGCAGAATATTTTGTACGATAGAGAAGCGAAATAAAAGTTGGTTTTTTATTTTTAATCTCATCACGATAAGTGTCAACAGTCCATTTATTAACTCCAACATTAGGTTTGATTAGTTTTTCATCGGTTAATTTAGTTTGAATTTTGAAAGTCAAGATATTATTAATTTTTTTCTGATCATTTTCTTCTTTGAATTCTTGTTTAAGAAACTCATAAATATCTTTAGCTCCAACCCATCCAAAAATAGTTTGTGACATAAATTGTATTATTCTATCCTATAATTTTTAACACTATAATAAGATAATATCAATTTTTTGTGATTTTCTAGAATAATAATATTATTTAAATATATAGATCATGGATCACGTTAATAATTCAAATGAACTTTGTCAGGGTAAAGAACCTTGTATTCAAGATTGGAATAAATTAAGAGGATTTTGGGAAAAGGATGGACCATTTAAGACATCATTAACACATTTAGATGGACTCTCTGGTGCAATTCCACAAGATTCCGATGAAGGTCGAATTTATGGTTCTCAATTTATGCACACTGATATTAATACTCCATATTATGATCGGATGTTAACAGAAAGAGTGATAGCCCCCTGGGAAGCAGAACTCGAAGAAAAAACTTTTATGAATACTCTTAAAGAATTAAATCAAAGACCATTTTCAACCTATCAAAATATAATTAATAAACCTATACCACAAGAAAAATATGAATCTATCGAAGGGTTTGGCCAAAATGCGATGAATGTTAATTTTAAAATTGCTTGCATAGTATTTTTAATATTCATAATATACATGTTAATTAAAGAAATGAAATAAATAAAATTATACTTTTACTTTTTTTTATAATAACTTTTAGGTTCAAACGATTTTTTTATTTCTTTTTCAATAGGTTGAACTTCACTTAGTTTTATAATTTCTATTTTCCTATTATCTGGATTATATATTGATTTAGATAATGGTTTTCTTTTTTGAATATCTTCAATAACTCTTTTAAATGCGATATTAAAATTTTCAGCTTCTTTAGATACGCCATTATTTTCATCAATCCCTTTAATGTAATTCATAATTCTTTCACTTGTTTTATCTCCAACATGAGCATATGCAACCCAAGATTGACCAACTCGACCTGCACGACCTGCAAGTTGGAAAATTGTACCAATTGAATGATTTTCTGCAAATTCATCTGTAATTACAACATGAGATAGAGGATAATTTGCACCATAACAAATACTTTCATCTGAAATTAAAAATGCCAGTTTTCGATCAGCCGCCATATTTAATACTAATTTAGTATAATCACTTGACAATTGATTATTATTTGGAGCATAGATTCCAACACCTGTAAATAATAACAGCATTACCCAATCTGGAACAACTAAATCTAATGGTAGAGAATCAAGATTAAAGTTAGATTGTAACAAAGATATCCTGATGACATCTTTCATTTGAGGTGCAAATTTCAACAAATGTCTAACTGTATTTATTCTTAAATGACTCGGAAAATTAATTTTGGGTGCATTATCTTCACGTATTTGTTGTTCTTTTTGAATACGTTCATCATCATTCTTAATATTTTTTAATTTTAAGATACACATTTCTAATTTTTCAGAATCTGTTTTAAATCTGCTGATAATTTTAGATGCTGATTCAGTTCCTTCTAACAATTCTTTGCTTAATTCTTGTGCAAAATGAAGAGGGTCATTTACTGTAACCAAGCATCCACCCATATAACGATAAGCTTGTGTTGTAAAAATTTTATTTAAATCATATTGAGGATCTTCATTAATTTCTTTTTTATTAGTTTCTTTTTTCTCCCAGATAATATCTTCTTCATCTATCTGTTCATCTTCATCTTCCTCATCTTGAATTGTAATTTTCCCAAGAGGAATACAAATTTTCTCAACAACTTGATCATCATTTTTGGTTATGACAAATTCTAATAATTCAATAGCAGCCTTTTGGATATTACTTTGACATAAATTAGATACATCAGCAAAATATTTCTCTAGGTCAAGAACTCCATCATTAGGAAAGTATTCTAAAACTCTTTGTCTTAATCTATAGACAACTGGTGCAGTGTATAATCTATCGATAAATGGTTTATCCTTAAGATTTTTAATTACACTTGTTAATTCAGATACTGTTTTACAATTATTATGTGGTGCAATAGTTGAACCATCAAAATTAATTATCTCACATCCAATTAAAGCCTCTTTTGAGCAAATAGATATTATTTCTGGATTATTATGTTTTTCCTTAAAAAAGGCAATTGGTTCAGGTATTTCTTCTATTTCTGGTAGGGTTGCCGAACATAATATTGTATTTTCTGGAGCCAATGCCAGAACTTTAGCAACTGCATTAGTGATAGGATGGTTTTCCATATCTGCACCAACAGTTGGTTCATCAATAAACAAGATATAGTCATTATTTTTATTGAGTAATTCAATGGTTGTATCTAAATCAGAAACAATTAAAATTCGATCTGAATCCTTTTTACAGCTATAATTATTTATAATTCGAACTCTGTCATTTTCTGTAACTGCCATACCAAACGGAATTTGTTTATTATACGCCATTCTACAAACTTGATGCCTTACAGGTTGGACACTGCAAGCAAATATGAGTTGTGTAGATGGAACACCACCTCTAGCTTTTTGAAGATTTCTTAAAGTATTCACATGTTCACACAATGCAATGATGAATGAAGTTTTACCTGTACCAATCATGGCCTTATAACAATATAATCCAGACTTATGTGATTTAATTTCTTTCATTAATTGAACTTGACTTTGATAAGGTTTGATAGCCATTGTAGGAAAAACCTTATCATAGCAAGTGGTAATGCAAAGTCTTGGAAATCTGTCAAACATAACTGCATAGTTAAAATTACAATATTCTAATAATCTGTTATAAGTTTCAGAAAGATCTGCATAAATGGTGGGTGATAAACCATCTAACTCTTTTATGATTGTTAAAGTCTTCTTTATCCCTAAAATTAACTCATAACATTTTTCTAGATTTACTTTTGATTTTTGCATTAAATTATATGCACAATAAATTATGGTTATAAGTTTAATCTCTGCATAAGAAGAATTGAAACCAAATGCTTCATTAAAATTATTACTTTTAAAAGTTGCAATTGTTGAATCCAGAATCTTATTAATTGTTGAGATTGTATTTTGTTGTCGTATATCATCTTTATTCAGTTTTGTATTTTTTTTCTTTTTCCTATTTTTCTTTTCACTAAAAACATTATATTCAATTGGTTTTAAAACACCTAAATCAACAAGTTTTTTCCTAATATGTGTATCATAAATGTTTCCACAAAATTTAATTTGATGTTTATTTTCAAATGATTTTGTACTTCCTCCTAATTTACATAACTCATCTAAAACTAAGTTTGTTAAGGGATCTAGCGCGGTTTCAATTTCATTCCACTCGCTTTTCCCAAATTTTGAAAAAGTGGTCTGTTTTGTTTTCTCACCACTTAAAGAAGTTTCGTCCGAAGTAAATATTATACCTGACATTATTTTAGAGTATTCTCAAATGTTTATATTGATATAAATAAAACTTTAAGTTATTGGAAAATCAATTTTTCTTAATAACACTAACGATTGGACAAGTTGGACCATATTTAAATATAGTAGATTGATCACCTTTATCTTTTTGATTAATTTTTATAACATCATTAAAAATCTGTGGTATCCATTCACCAATAATTTTACATAGTTCTGTTGCATCATAACAAATTTCAAAATAACATGACCCATAAATTTCAACTTGATTTCTGACATAACCAATAATTTTTCCATAATTTTGAAAGTCTTTCTTATCTTTCTTCTCAAGAATTTTTTCAGTAATACTTTTCCATGAAGCAGGACCTTTATAATCTTGTTTAAATCTATCCTCAAGTTCATGAATTACATCTAGTTCCAGATCAGAAAACTTTTCAATTATGGTAATGGTAACTTCCATTTCAATTTTGGTATCTTTGTCTTTTTTCTTATATTTTTTAATGATATTTTGCGTTCCTTGATTAATTTGAGTTATAATGCTGTTAAAAACATCACGATAACAAATCATTTTTTGATTAATATGAAGATCTTTGGGCCATTCTTTCATGAATTTAATTCCAGTATTTTCGGCATATTCCCAAAGATATTCACTAAAATGAGGACAAATTGGACTAATCATAATTAGAAAAGTTTCAATAAACATCTTCATATTTTGATGAGACATTTGAATAATCCCTTTTTCATATTTAAGTTTATAATTATCACGAATAGAAAGCATTTTATAAATTCCTTGCGACATAACTTTTTGATAATCAAGATTTTTATAATTAATAAATGTTTCATTCATACATTGTTTAATTTCTTCAACCAGAATAAAATCCCAGATTGATCCTTTTTCATCCCTTTTATCATAATCCTTAATTTGTTCAATCATTTTTTTAATCCATTCTCTCTCAGTATAAAGTCGTCTGACAGCCATATCCGCATTCTTTTCATTAAAATTTGCATCATCCATACCAGAACCTGCCTCAGCAAGAGCATTTCTAGTTGCATCAGCTCCATATTTATCAACTGCCTCTTTGAGTGTCATAAAGTTTCCTTGACTTTTACTCATTTTCTTTCCATTAAGAAGAATATAACCATTAATATGATAATTTTTAGGAAGGTGTCGGTCTCCCCAAATCATAGCATGATTATAAAGAGCCATAATGAGATGATTAGAAACAAGATCTTTTCCTGAAACTCTAAGATCAACACTATACCAGTAATCAAATTCTGATTTCATTTCTTTTATTACTGAACAATATTCATTATCAACATTCGGAAAAGTCTTATCTAGGAGAATATAATTCCAAATTTCAATTTCATGCTCTTTAAAATACTCAAATGGAATCTTATTAATCAAGTGACTTTGTGTATAAAATGCCATATAAATAGTTGAATCTGAAAGTGAATCAATTACATATTCTGTATCAAGGAGTTTTGTTCCTAGGCCAAAGCTTCTAGAACATGGCCATTCTTGTATCCAATCTGAAGCTTTCTTAAGCATAGTAAGGACATCTTTTTCATACATGTTGAACCTATCAGAATTAATATGATCATTTACAATCCTTTTCAGTTCTGGATGACCATAGTCAATAAACCATTGATCGATTACTGCAACTACACATTTGTCACCAGATCTTGAAATTACATCACTTTCTGGTTCATAATACTTGAATTGAGATTTTTCAATAAGATTTTCTTTATTATTTTCATCCGGTTTATGAAAAAGAATTTTGAATCCACTACCATCCATAGATTTTTTAGATGCATATACTTTATGACTTGAACCTCCAACATGAATATTTTTGTCAATAAGATCAGAACCCTTACAACATCCAATAATTTCAATATGTTGATCATCAATTTGATATTTAAAATTCCTGACAAATTCTTCTCGAGCAATAAATTCATGATCCTTAAATCTAAAAATAGTTAGTTTTTCATCAGGACTAACAATAATTTGTTTGATAGACAGTGGATCAATCTTTGTATTCTTATCAGTTAGACAGAAAATCTTTCCATCATCAGTCTGACCATAATATACATTGAATTCGATAAAACCAACTCCTTCTCCAACACTTCTGTCATGATCAGAACAAGCCTGATTATCTTTGGGAGAAAAAATAATTGGCTTTTTCCCAAAACGAAGATATCCTTTCTGATTAAGGTTTTGAAATTGCCAACGAACAAATGAATCAAAATAAAGATTAAGTTCTGTTGTAATGAAAGATCTCCTGTAATCAACATGTGCACCAAAAGATCTTAGATCCATAATTGCCTTTTCAGGAAAGTATTGGAGCCAGTAGTTAGGATCTACAAATTTCGGAATTTCTTCCTGAGGAACATTCATATTGTAAAGAATTTTAATTTGATCAGTTTCTGGAATCTTATCCATATCCCCAAGATCATAAACCAGAAGCGATTCTCTCAATTTTTTAGCACAGGCAACAATCGGAGTTCCGGTTCCATGAAAACCAAATGGAAAAAGAACATTATATCCACAAAGCTTCATAAATCTTACATTAAAATCTGCTTTTGAAATAGTATACGCATGTCCAAGATGAAGAAGACCATTCATATAAGCAAATGGGAAAGTCACAAAAAATTTTGGTTTTTCTGGGTGAGGATGGGAATCATGAGAAAGTTTTGCAATCTGAATTTGCCTTTCAAAGGCAACCAGATCATCGCGTTTTGCGGTTTCGTTTTTAACCTTAGGAGTTTCCATAATGGTTGTCACTAAATTAATTAATTATAGATGGGTTAATTATTATAAAAATCAATTTTTTTATTCCTGTTAAAAAAAGATGAAATATTGATTATTTGACGAGTAGTAGATGATAATATGAAATGTTTCATAATTTATGAATTATCCTTTTTTTGTATATCCAGGATATCCTTTCAGAGGATATTTTAATTTTGAAGAATATCTATCTGAAGTTATTCGCTTAGATAAATATATTCAAGAATTAAAGGACACTTGTACACAAAACACTCTTTTACATTTAACCATTGGAGCTGCCATGGAAGAGGTTGCAGACATAGAAGATTATTTTAAAATTTATATTCAAAAACAACATTGGAGGCAATTATTTCCTGATTTTATTGATTATAATTGTTTTAAAAATAAAACACCGGTAAAAATAATAATTATTGCGCCGAATGATATTTTTAGTATTAATAATTTTAAAGAACCCCAATTTATAAAATATACAAATGAAATTTATAGTTGGGAAAAAATAAATCAAAAACAATATAAGAGTCAAAATTTTAATGTGGAAGTTAACTTTTTTTGTACAATGATGCCTCACTCTGAACCAGCAAGAAATATTAATATTGTAAACAAGATCAAACAAATAGATCTTGATCAAAAGACTAATTATCATCAAAAGATTATTCAATCAAATGATGATCTTAATTTTATAAATCAGTTTTATACAAACTTAAAATTACTATTTGACGTTATTAATCAAAAAGAAGGTATTGTAACTTGCTTTTCTTTTGCAGTATTTAATGAAATAACAGAACAAAGTAAGTATAATGAATATTTAATGTTTAGTGAAATTTTAGGTTTATTCACTAAAGAAAATGAAAAAATCAGACTCATTTGTAGATGGATTTTTAATATTAAAAATAATACTATGATAGTTTATAGTGACAAAGGATTTATAAGTTATTGCTATCAAACTAAAGATAAACGATTGTTTTTGGAATTTGATTCAGATCATAAATTAAATTTAGTTATACGGTAATATATTGAATATATGGTAAAAAGAAATCTACAAAATCATCCCATGTAATAAACCCTTTTTTAGACTCATCTAAACAATTATATATAAAATTAATATCTCCTGGATAACCAAATTCTTTTTTAAACTTATGTATAAATGTTCTTTTCTTAACATCATCTCCATTTTTACTTAATTTCTCAAAAGTTTTAGGTAATTTGGTTGCAACCACAGAAAATGTATTATGCATATCATAAAAAGTATTATCAAATAGACCTTTTTTTATACAAAATTGAATAAATTGAGATATATTTGGATCATCAGAATCTGTATTTTCATTATGTATTAAATACATGGTATTTTCATCATCTTCTGAATCATTATTTATATTAGATGATTCTTCTAATTCACTATTTTTATCATTATGCTCTTCATCAAAAACCTTTTTCTTGACTAAATTGGTTTCTTGATATTCAATAAAATCATTATCGTTTATGTTATATGCTTCCTCATCGCTATTAGATATATCTATTAAATATTTAGAATTATCTTTTTTTATAGGCTTTCCCATATATGATGATATTATAAATTTTAATTTTTCAAGGATAAAACTATATATTTATATAATTTTATTATTTCATAAAGCAATAAACCAAGTAATTAGGTTCGTCTAAATCCTACTCCTACCATAGCTGCAACTCCTGGTGTTCCTCCAGAAAAAACATTGACTGCCAATCTATTACCAGCTGATATTGCAGTACTTGCTAGTGATGAACCAGAATTAGCAGGTCCAGTTATTGTTACAGATAATGGGCTAATACTTTCATTAATACTGATTGAAAATGTAGTTGAGGCGCCGGGGGCCTGCGAATTTCCAGTTGTTGTATTAAATGTATAAACATACATATTTTCAATAATCCCAGGATAAGGAATTACAACAGAAGTTTGTCTTTCAATTGTTGAAGTGTAACCAGATCCAATAAAGTCTCCATTTTCAACACCAGTTACTCCAGAATTCCATGATACAGGAGATCCAGAAAGTGCATTATTACCTGTTGGTCCCATTGCACCGGTATCACCAGTTGAACCCATTGGCCCAGTTTCACCTGTACAACCTTTCATACCAGTTGGCCCTGTATCTCCTTTTAATGAACATTTTTCTTCCCAAATTCCATTTTGGTATACGTATAAAGTACAAGTAGTTGGATCAATTAGAAAATCACCAAAAGTTCCATCATAAACTACAGCTTCTTGACCTGCATTAATAACATACATAATATTTGTATTGATATCAAGATAAAAGTATTCTTCACTTGGTTGTGGTAAAATTAATTCCCAATCTACACCGTCAGATTCAAATAATACTCCAGAAATTCTTTCCAGACATAAGGTTCCGGCAGGTTCAGGTGGATCTGGTTTAAGATCTGCGGTGAATACTGATAATCCTGATAATAATTGTCCACAAATGATTTGAGTACCAGTTGGACCTGTAACACCAGTTGAACCAGTTTCACCTATTGGGCCGGTTACTCCGGTTGGACCAGTTTCACCTGTATCGCCGGTAGATCCTGTTGGACCGGTATCCCCTTGACCTGTTGGTCCAGTCCATCCCGTTTCACCTGTTTCACCTGTTTGTCCAGTTTCTCCAGTTGGGCCAGTTTCTCCAGTTTCACCTGTTTCACCTGTATCTCCAGTGATTCCTTCACCTGTTGGACCAGTTTCTCCTGTTTCTCCAGTTTCACCTGTTTCACCTGTGTCTCCTGTAATTCCTTCACCAGTTGGACCTGTTTCTCCAGTTTCACCTGTTTCACCAGTCTCACCTGTTTCACCAGTTGGTCCAGTTTCGCCTGTTTCTCCAGTTGGTCCGGTTCCTCCAGTTGGTCCGGTTTCACCAGTCTCACCTGTTTCACCAGTTGGGCCAGTTTCTCCAGTTTCGCCTGTGGGTCCTGTACATCCAGTTTCACCAGTGTCACCAGTTTCTCCGGTATTACCCGTAGGTCCAGTGTTGCCAGTTGATCCTGTTTCACCTGTATTACCAGTGGCGCCAGTTAATCCTGATCCGGTTGGTCCAGTTTCTCCAGTTTCACCAGATGGTCCAGTTACACCGGTTGCACCTGTATTACCAGTTTGTCCAGTACATCCAGTTTGTCCTGTTGGACCCGTAACACCTGTGGCTCCTGTTAATCCAGGACCAGTGGGACCAGTCCAACCAGTTTCACCTGTGGGCCCTGTAAAACCTTGGGGACCGGTTGGACCTAAATTTCCAACATCTCCTGGTAATCCAGTTGGACCAATTTCCCCTTGAGGTCCTCTTTCACCGGTTGGTCCAGTCCATCCAGTTGTTCCGGATGGTCCAGTTTGTCCGGTTGGTCCAGTTTGACCAGTGCTACCACTTGGTCCAGTTTGACCAGTTTGTCCGGTTGGTCCAGTTGGGCCAGTTTGTCCCGTTGATCCCGATGGACCTGAGTGACCAGTTTGACCAGTTTGGCCTGTTGGGCCGGTTGGTCCAGTCCAACCAGTCGTACCAGTTTGTCCAGTTTCTCCAGTCTGACCTGTAGGTCCTCTGAGACCTATTGGGCCTGTTGGCCCAGTCGATCCTCCTTCAGGACCTTTATCACCAGTCATACCTTTTTCACCAGTAGGACCAGTTTCTCCTGTGGGTCCAGTTTCACCAGTATCACCTGTACTTCCTCCAGGAATACCTCTTTGACCAGTAGGTCCAGTAAACCCAGTTGGTCCAGTTGGCCCGGTGGGACCAGTTGAACCACCTTCTGGTCCTTTGTCACCAGTCATACCTTTGTCACCGGTCATTCCCCTTAAACCTGTTGGTCCACTAGGTCCAGTTGGCCCAGTGACACCTCTTTCACCAGTAACACCTCCTGGATCACCTTTAGGACCAGTAGATCCGGTGGGTCCAGTGCATCCTTTTGGTCCTGTTGCCCCTGTATTGCCTGTTGGTCCAGTGGGTCCAGTTTCACCCGTGTTACCATCTGATTGCATGGTAATCTGTTCGCATCCTAAATACAAATGTTTATCTTTACCTAACCATAAAGTATGTTCATCCCCTGGTTTTTTGCATTGGGGATCAAAATGTACACCAATAGTATCAATCAACCCATCAACTTCAAGATTACAACCTATGTAGGCACTATCACACACATTTAAATTACGAAGTTTAAGTGTATCAGTATTATAATCATATTTAAGATTGTCGCTAACTCCAACATAACAATTTTTATTATAAATTAGTTGTTGATCAGTTGTTCCTTCAACAAATCTAACATATTTCAATTCTCCTTGATTGGTGACTTGCCTTTTACATTCAGGATTAATACATTGTTTAGAATCTGACGTAGAGCCACAATCAATACATTTAGTCTTATGACCTCCACTGATCACATTTATAGATTTTGAGTTGTTATTTTTATCATTTAATATTAAATCTTTTAATGTTATGATGCTATCAATATTTTTACTCTTAATAGTATGATTTATTTCTTTTTTAATCTCTTTTTTATTTGCTGGATTATATGATTCTTTGGGTAATAATATTTCATCTATAATATTTTTACTCTTAACAGGATTATTTATTTCTTTTTGAATCTCTTGTTTATTAGTATTTGGAATATGTGGTTCTTTGGGTAATATAATTTCATCTATAATATTTTTATTTTTAGTTAACTCATTATTTTGTGCCTTAACCGCATTTAATTTATTAAATTTTTCTCTACTCATATAATGGCCTCTTGGATCTGCATGATTAAGAGATTTTTCTTCCAAATGTACTCCTCTACCAATTTCTTTTGGTTGGGGTTGTGGAATAAATATATGATTATTAGGTTTTACATATGTTGTATCTTTATTTGTGTCTGTCCCAACATTGGACAAATTATAATATGTGTTACTAATATTTGTTATTATTTTCCCAGATTTCTTTTTTGAATCTTTATTAGGATTGTTCATATATTCTAAGAAATAAAAAAATTATAAATAAAAAATTTATATATAGTATAATATTATATAATAATGAGTTATAGTACGCTAGTAAATCTATTTCACATATTAATTGTCGCACCCTTACTTTGGGCTATTGGAACAGGTAGATTTCCACAAGAATATAATCAACTTTTGATTTGGGTTGCATTGGCCATAGCCGTTTATCATTTATGGACATTGGTTTCAATGTCAAGATGGGAAGGAATGGAAGAAATAAATGGTGCTAATGTTCATCATGTAAGAATGTTTGATTCCTATCCAGGATATGATGTTCCAGATCTCACAGTCGGTACTGGTGATGTAGTTGTCTGGACTAATGTTGGTGAAGTTGAACATACTGTAACAGCAAATAATGGAGAATTTAATTCAGGATATTTAAGACCTGGTGAAAATTACTCAGTCAAATTTGAAAATAAAGGCACATTTATGTACCATTGTATGGTTCATGGTGGGTGGATGAAAGGTGTAGTCACCGTTGTTTAACTTTTTTCATTAAAAGTCAAGTCCATATGTTTATTTGATTTAATAATTTTTAAAGATGTTTTATCTAACACCTCTAATTGGTCAATTAAGTTTTCAAAACTTGGATCTCTCATAAATCTTACAGTTTTAAGTAATCGTTTTTTAGTTAAAGACATGATATCGTATAAGTCTGTCATAGCATTAAATTCATGTTCTGCATCTCCCACAGATATTATATTTTGGTATTTATGATTTTTAAAATGTTCTGTTATGGTTTCTCTAAATGAAATTTTTTTCCAAATATTTGATTGCATTGGATAATCTTTTTCATGTGTATCCTTTGCAGAAATAACAGTTATATACCTATTAATAATTTTTTGGGTATGAGGCAACATTTCTGATGAAATTTGTATCCATTTTTTTGTTGCATTTGTAATTATAATTACTTTTCCAAATTTAATCATTGTATTAATCATTTGATAAAGTAAATTATCTAATCTTGAAAAAAATACTATATATTTATTCTGAACAGTTTGATCTAAGAGATTGATATTATTTTTTGATATCCATGATGTTGGAAATAAAGTATCATCCCAATCAAGAATTATAAGGGTTTTATAATTCTCCATTACTAATAAATAAACATAAAATATTTTTATTATTTATTTGCTCGCAATATTATATTTTTTAATTTTAATATGATTATCTTTATTATATATTTTAAATATTTGATTAATATCCTTATTATGTTTAATCATATATTCTATTTTAATTTGTTCTACTATATCATCAATATTATCAGTATCAATACCATTAATATATTCATAACATCCTTTTAGTGTTTCGTCTAAAGGTATATCATATTTTTCTAATCTAAGTGCTAATTCAATTCTCCTTTTATTTTGAATTTTATTTTTATGTAATTCATTGTTAATAACTGTTTTTAGACAAGGTTTACCATAATTTATATATGAATAACAATCACCATATTTCTTAAATTCCAACTTATTCAATGATAGTTCTTTTTTCAGTTCATTTTCTCTATTTTGTTTAAGATCATTTATTTTTTTCAATTTAATTTCTTTTTCTTTATTCTTTTCCTGTATTTGATTTTTATAATTTTCGAAAGATCCATATTTTTCAATAACAATCTCATAAACATCATCATAAAGATAAAAAATATGATCTGTATTATTTTGTAAATATATAGTTTTTAATTTATTTAATTCTTGGTCAGTAAGGACAAAAATTTTTTTGGATTTTGTTCTAGAGCATACTTTAATTTCTTTTAAACATTTTTTACAAAATAAATAATGGTTATACGGATTAAAATTTAAATCTATATATTTTTTATTTATAATAATTTTACATTTTTCACAATTATGATGATTCATTATATTATATTACTATATTTAGAAACTTCATAAATGACTGACATAAAAAAATTATTTTTATTTTTTTATAGATATAAATATATATGCATAAATTTCAAATTGTAAGAGATTGGGAAGATTTAGTTTCGGGTGATATAATCCCAAGAAAAGTATTAGGAAGCATGCCTGTTTCAATTGGCGGTCCTGGAGTTGGTTTTGGTTTTAGTATTGGGTCCCCTGTATTTAAACCTATTGAAAAATATCCAGGTCTTGTTATATCACCACAATCACCATCACTATCACCTTTATCCCTAAGCTCACCAACATCATTTGCGAAAATGGGAAAATCTGGACCAGAAATTTATCCCATGGCTGCACAACCAACAAGATATTTAGGCCCACCTCTACTAAAATGGAATACACTTTCATCCCTCGGATATGTCGATATTCAAATTAATTATGATGGTAAAATGTATCCTATCAGAGTACCTGCATTTAATGCAAGAAATTTCATAACAGATCTTTATAGATATGAATTATCTGAAGATGAACTTAAAAATATTCAAAATACTGTATCTTTTAAAATAATTACTCCTTCTTGGACTGGTGTTGTAAGAACATCACCCGATAGAATGACAAGACTCTTACAAAGAATTAAATATTATTATCCTTCTACAACTTACCTATTAAATGGAAATTATGTTAATATTAACAGGTTACCAATTTATAGTCAGCTCAATTTAATATAAATAAAATTGATTATTATTTAATAAGAATATAAAGCATCATATATATTCTTAAATTAATGGGTATTTATAATTTTCATACATGGTTAAGAAAAAAATTTCCTAATATTTATATTCAAATACAAGACAATAATGTTTATGATTATATTTACATCGATATTAATTTTATCTTACACAATGCTATTTATGAAAGTAAAACAGAAAAAGATTTTATGAATAGAGTTTTTTCACAATTAGATATCATATTGTCCAATTTTATTGCAAAAAAGAAAATATATTTGGCTCTTGATGGGCCTTCTTCTTATGCTAAAATTTTATTACAAAGGAAAAGAAGATCAAATATGAATAATAAATCAATTAAGACTGGGATTAGTTCATTAAATATTACACCTGGAACAGAATTTATGAAAAGAATTGAAACTAAATTAGAAGTTTATATCAATAAATTTGAAAAACAGTTCAAGCTATTAAATCCTAAAATAGATTTACTTTCATCAGATTTACCAGATGAGGGAGAAATTAAAATATCAAAAAAAATAATTGATCATGGGAAAAATGATCTTCAAGCGAATCATTTAATTATTGGCAATGATTCAGATTTAATTGTATTAGGAATGGCACTTAAACCCATTTTTAATATCAATATTTTTGTTAAAGGGAAAATTATAAATGAATTATTATCTATTGAAAAATTAATAAAACATCATGCAGGAACATTAAATAATTTTAATAAACTTGATATTTTAATTGATAGTAATACAAGAGATGATTTTGTCATAATTTCTTTGATGATGGGTAATGATTATTTACCTAAAATAGGATTTGTTCAATATGAAAATTTATGGAAACATTATTATAATTTTATGAAAAATAAAGAAGATAACCTAATTCAAAATAATACATTCACTCAAACATTCCAACAATTCATTTATTACATTTATAAAAGTCTATCAACTGGATTTCAGAAAATTAATATATCGAAGATGGATAATTTTGATTGTGCTAAAAAATATTTAGAAGGTTTAATTTGGTGTTTAAATATGTATAAGACAGGTGTTTGTCCAATGTATGACTACATGTATATTTTAGAAGACGACGAAAAAAAGTCTCCACACCCTTATGAACTGCTATTATATTTGTCTTTTTATGGTAATCATATTGAAATACTAAAATCAAATACTAGTCCAATTTCTTCAGACATTTATCCTTTGGTTATTATGCCAAAAAGTGGATCCAACTTATTAAAACAAAAATATCAAGAATTAATGAATAATGAACTCAAATATTTATATGAAGGGGAAGAATGTGAACTATGTAAAAATTCAAAAATAAAATTAAATGATTTAATTAAAAAGAAAACTGAATGTAAAAAAAATAAAAATTCAGATGAAAATTATAACAAATTAAAAAAAGAATTTAGTAAAAAATATAGGAAATATTTGAAACATAAAAAAACACATTATAACATATTTACCATTGAAGATATTAACAAGATAATAAAATATGCATCAAATTAAATTATGTATAGATTAATATATATATGAATACAATTGTTTGTAATCCTGCTTTTGTTTATATGATTATTTGTTTATTAGTTTTATTTATAACTATATTATTTAAATTAAATAGAACTGATCTAATCATAACTTTATCTCAATTAACATGTATTGTAATTGTAACTTTAGTCTTAATGGGTATTTGTAATATTAATCAACAAACATCTTGGATTGTATCTACTATAACCATATTAATTACAATTTCTCTATTAATAATTATGTTAATTGATAGCATGACAAAAGTTTAGGTTAAAAAATCTTCATCCATTTCAAAAATTTGATTACTATTATTTTTTTGAGATTCTTTAAGTTTACTTTTACTCTCATAACTGTCTTCAATTTTATCACAAAAATCATCCATTATAACTAAATTTTCTAAGTGAGACATTTTAACTATAGGTGTATTGCTATTTGATAAAATATCATTATAATTAACATATTTAGGTGTTGATGAAAGATTTGATTGATCTTCTTTAGGAATTGAATTGATAGAACCTAGAGATGTTGAGAATAATTGTGTTTCATATTCATCATTCTTTTTATTATTAAAATTTATATATTGGTATGCATTTACCCACGGATGCTCAAAAAATTCATTCCATGTTATTCTATTATTAGCTTCTTTTTGTAAAAGACACTTGAGTAATGATAGACATGGCTCACTCACATCCTTATTTTTTGTATTTTGAGGTGGAATATCTATTTGTGATACTGAAATTTTATTTTTTAATTCAGGGATTGTCTTACACATTCCATAAGGATGTAAGCCATATAACATCTCATATAAAATCATTCCAATTGACCACAAATCTGTTTTATTTGTGTACATTTTATCTTTCATAATTTCAGGTGCCATATATAAAGGGCTACCGCAAATAGTTTCATGGAGTGATTGTTCTTCAAATCTTTTAGCAAATCCGAAATCTGCAATCTTTAAAATTCTACGATTATCTGTTAATAAAATATTTTTAGGTTTAATGTCACGATGAATAATAAAATTATCATCTAAATATTTTAATCCATTTCTTAATTGACAAAAATAAAATTGAGCATATTTTTCTTTGATTGGTTTTTTAAGAATGCTTCTTAAATCCCCTGAATCACAATATTCCATAATTATAAATAATTCCTTATCATTATTTAAAACATCATAACATCCCACAATATTAGGATGAGGGTTATCTTTAATCATCATCATAATAGAAACCTCTTCCTCTAATATTTCTTTAGCCTTGGATGTTAAATTGTCAGTTTTTATAATTTTTATAGCAACTTTAGAATTGAATCTAATATATTTATTATCTTTTCCATTGTAAATACCAGAATAAACTATAGAAAATGATCCTCTTCCCAATTCATTATTTTTTGATCTGGAAAAGTTATAATCATTAATTTTTTCCATGATTATAATTTATTTATATATTTTTAAATCCTATAAATAATATTTTTCAAAATTTTGAATATTTAACCATATATGACTAATGGTATTGATATTTAATATATGAATTGGAAAGAAGTTAGGGATGAATTAAAAATTAGATCAGAAAAATTTAGAGATTTCGGGCATTATGATAAAATTTCAAAAAATGTAAGAATTGATCTTCTTAAAACCCATAATAATACATGTAGATATTGTGGAGGAGTTTATCCCAAATACCTAATTTGCACCTTTATTTCAGATGTAAAAACAAATGATTTATGTTGTCGAGCATGTTATTTAATTACACATATCAATTATGGTCTTTACAAAGAATTAAGATTATATTATTCTCATATGAAACAAATAGATATTGTGAAAAAAACTATTGAATTTATAATTGATAATGATAGAATTCCCTTGCCATTTGAAATTGATCCAGATATTTTACAAACACCCATATCTTTATTAGAATTTATAAATATTGTTAACAACTATGATCAAATACCTCCACAATTATCTAATTATAAAATATTTTTCAGTCAAAAGTTTGACATTAATTTTATAATTTCTAACTATGGTAATAAAATGATTACTTTTATTGATGATGTAAATCCAGATAATTATACAGAAACTGAAAAAGTAAAAGTTAAAAAATATAAACCTACAAAAGAAGAACTAGACTTTTTTCAAAACTTTTTTAATCAAAAATCTCCAAATGATTAGTCCACCAGGCTTCCCAAATTTCCCTGTTTGTTTTATTTGTTTCTTCTATAAATATGATATATTCCCAATCACCTCTTGTATGGTCTTTTCTACAAAATGGACAATGTATTGAATCAGTTTCTATAATGTGATTCATTAAACAATCACAACAAATATTCATTTGGCAACAATTCATAATTAGAGGTGTTCTATTATTATCAATAATTTGTTCAGTTCGTGGTTCATTAAGATTTAAATTATAATCAAATGTACAAATATCACAATATTCCTGATCTAATATACTTTCATCTAATAAAAAGTTAATCATCATTATTTTTTCTAATATATTAAATCCAGGGAATCCATTGTGATTTCTGACATCAAGACTACATAAGGTATCATAATCGTTATGATCTAAAATGAAATGTTCACCTAAAACAAATGAATTAGAAAACTTCAAATGGCAGACAGGACACTCATATTTTCCAATATTAACAATTTGAATTTGATTATCATTCTTTTCATCTTCTAATTTATCTTCTGAATTATTTTCTTCTGTTATTTTCTTTTTCTTTAATTTAATTAATTTACACCTAAATTTATGCTTATCATATGCATCGTCATTTTCAAAAATATCACCACATTTATTACATATGCATGCAGAATTTTCATTTTCATTAATATGTTTGTCATGGTGTTCTTTATAAACATCCCCATTATTAGTTTCAAAATCACACATATCACATTTATACTTTTTTTTTACAACATCATTATCTTTTTTTTTACTATAGTCTATGGTTTTCATTTTATCAATAGGGAAATATTCTTCAATAAATTTGTCTAATTCTTCTAATTGTTCCATAATGTTATGCACTTTTTCTTTTTTACCAGTAGATTTAGTTTTATTATCATTGATTTTCATATCATCCAATTCAATATCATCAATTTTATCTTCATTTTGTGGATCATTAATTGGTTTTAGTTTTGATTTATCAAATCTTTTGATTTGTTCAATTAAATTATTAGGATTTATATATTCATTATTCTCCTCTGGTAAATCACTCATTTATATTATATCTTTAAAAATAAATCTATTTTATAATCATAAAAAAATAATTAAAAATAACATGTACCATAAGTTCGTGGAAATGGGATCATGTCTCGAATGTTGAAAATACCAGTACATACCATAAGTAGACGATCAATACCAATACCAGATCCTCCATGTGGAACTGTACCCCACTTACGGAGATCAAGATACCATTGAAGACTTTCAATGTTGACTTTCATATCACTCATTCGTTGCTTAAGACGATCATAATCATATTCACGTTGTGATCCTCCTGCAATTTCTCCAATCAAGGGAGCAAGTAGATCAAAGTTATCAACACGTTCAATTTCAGCACCTTTGTTAATAATAGGCATATAAAAGCTCTTAATTTTCGCAGGGTAGTGAGTGACAAAGACAGGTAGACCTCCGTGAATAACTTCAGTAATATATCTTTCATGATCCTTTGAAAGATCATCATCAAAAGCTGGTTTTTCCTTGAAAACACACAAATCAGTATCGGGGATCTTTTCAGGATCAATTTTGACTTTTCCAGTTTCAATATCTGCAAGCATTTGTTTGACACATTCTTCATGAGTCATAATTGGGAATGGTGTTGAACTATATGTCTTTAGCATCGCAATCAGACCTGGTTTGAATTTTGATTGCAAAAATTCTAATTCGTGAGAGCATTTTTCTAGTATTTTTTGAATACCGTATTTAATACATCCTTCGTTAACTTTCATGTTATCCTTTAACTCGCAAAAGCAAAATTCTAATTCCATCATCCAAAATTCAGCACCATGACGTGGACCAGTACTAGGTTCTGCCCGAAATGCAGTAGTCCAGCAATAAGCTTGGCTAAGACCACCCAAAACTAGTGCTTCAAGATGGAGTTGTCCACTCACTGTCAGATAACAACTTTTCTTGAAAAAATCTTTGCTAAAATCTACAGTTTTCTTATCATCTTTCAAAGGTACAGTTTCAAGCTTACCATCTGATGGTAGAATTGTTGTAATTAAAAATGGGTTGGCGCCTCCTTCACACTCGTTGTCAGTTATCAGTGGTGTCTGAACTTCATGAAATCTAATCATTTCAAAATAATCATCAATTGCATGTTTTAATACTGATTTGATTGTTTCCACAGCCAGCATCTCATCTCTTCGTCCGCGTAATTGTGGAACTGTTCGTAAAAATTCAAGACTCAACTCATTTTTAGTAATGGGATAAGTATCAGCATCTTTTACATCACCCCAAATCTTAAAACTATGAGCCTGCATTTCAATAGGCTGTTCAGATTTTGGACTCTTAACAATTAAACCTGTAACTGATAATGAAACACCAGCCTTTGCTTTGGTAAATAGTTCATCAAACTTGTCTTTTTCATCTTCTGGCAAATCTCTTTGAGAAAATAATACTTGTAAGGTACCCATATAACTACCATCTTTCATTCTTACAAATCCAATGTTTTTTCCTTTTCCACCACTTGATCGATAGTATTGAATCCAACCACAAACAGTGGTGGTCTTGTTAGTGTATTCTTCGGGTTTTTTGTAAAGATCCCGAATATCGGTGTGTTTTTGCTGGTATGGTTCAAATTGAGCCATATTTTTGTTTTAGAAAAACTTTGCTAGTAGTAGCTTATTGTTATTTTTATATAAATAACAGCAATCAGTTATAAAATCAATTTTTTTTATTCTCCCACTGCACTAACAGCCAATTTATCAGCCATATCATTGCCCTTTTCTTCAAATGAATCACCACCAGTATGTGATTTAACATGGTGGAATAGAATTTTACCTTTATGATCATTTAACATACTATAAATAGGCCTAATGATATCCAAGTTTTGTACTGGTTTATTATTTGCAGTTTTCCATCCATTCTTTTCCCAATTCTTAATCCATTCTGTTAAACTTTTAATAGAATACATGGAATCAGAATAGATCACGATTTTATTATATTTATTTATTTCTTGGACTGCTTTACTAAGTGCAATATAAATAGCATATAATTCAGCGCGTTGATTTGTTATTGGGCTCTGGGTAAATTTTTCTGAAATATTTTTTAATTCATTATTCGGAAAGTAAATACCCATACCTGCTTTAGCATCTGCCTTCCCATTTTTTGTACAGGCACCATCTGTAAAAATTATCAAGTCTTTGATGTTTTTCTTCACCATAATATTAGGTTATATATTTTTTATAATTAAATAATCTTTAAGCTAATTTATCTAAAATTTCAACAACATTATGATCTATTAATCTCTTTAATAATTTTTCTAAAATCTTTTCATGACCACAGAAAGTTTGATATTTTTTGAGTTGAATCATTTTATTTTTATAATTTTCCACAAAATGTAGTGTAATTGAAAAATATCCATTTACTATGTATTTATTATAATCAGACAATGATACTTCTTTGCTATTTTCTGAATTAAGTGTGATATTATAACATAATTTTGCGATTGGGATTGTGGTATCTTTCTTACAGATAATTATTTTAATAAATTGGAAATATCCTATGATAAAACAATTTTTGAGACCTTCATAATCATAAACTTGTGAAACAATATGACAGGTATATTTGTTATCATCAAATAATTCAATCGTTTTGATTAAAATATCATTACATGTTTCCATAATTCCCACTTGAATAATTTGAGCATTATTAGTATTTTTAGATGATTGAATTTGATAAATAGGAATACATTTCTTGTTCATTTCCTCAAGATGATCATTAATATCATAATAATGTTCTTCTAATTTAGTTCCATGTTTAATTTCTTCAAATTGATCTAAAGGAATATAATTATCATCCATGTAATTGAATATATATAATTATCTTAAAGTCATTTTATATCAATTGACAACATCTATTATAAAGTTGATCTTCTTTAATAATATTCAAACTAACAAATTTTTCATTATCTTTATTTCTTTTAGATTTAATCTTCCCTGCATTTTTTATTATGGTATCAAACACTTGATTTACATTTTCACCGGTTTTTGATGAAACTCTATAATAATAAGGTATGTAATATCTTAACATGAGACTACTGATTTCATCTTGTTGTACCCCAACAACTTCATCATATTCATCACTATATGTTCCAACTAATATTTTAATTCCTGTATAGCTGTTTGTATTTTGGTATTCATCTATCATTTTATCCAATTCAAAAATAGTTTTCTTATCTTTTAATGAAAAACAAAATATAACACAGTCAACATCTTTGAAATATGATTTAATTAGACTGTGAAATCTTTCATGACCAGCAGTGTCCCATATTTGCATTCTATAGTCTAGATTATTTGATTGAAAATTTTTGACTCTAAAATCAACTCCAATAGTTGGAAGAGCATCATAATTATTAAATGTTCCATCCATATATTTTGTGAGTAAAGATGTTTTGCCTACTGAGTAAGGACCAATGATAATTGTTTTAATTATAGAAACCATCTATATATAAAAAGTTGAAATTAATTTTTAAAAGGGCTAGATGATTATAATTAATATATTATGATGAAATTTGTATTTATACTCTTTGTATTATCTATAATTGCCCTCTCCTCTGCAAACAATTTTGTAGGATGTGGTGAAGATGACTATGATTGTGAAATTTCTAAGAGTGGATCAAAAATAATTAAATTACATGAAGATAATTTTGTAACATTAAGAGGTAGAGTTGATGAGGAATCTTCTTCGCAGCTTATCTCAGATATGATGAAAATTAAAGGAGATAAGATATATTTATATCTGGTTACCCCTGGAGGATCTATTGTTAGTGGAAATAGTATTATTCAAACCATGGATGCATTATCCGCTTCAGGTAAAGAAATTATTTGCATTGCTGATCATGCATATTCGATGGGTTTTGTAATTTTCCAAGCCTGTCCTACTAGGTATATTTTAGAACATTCTATTATAATGCAACATCAAGCTAGTCTGACTTTGTCTGGACCATTAGAAAATGTTAAAAATAATTTAAAGCTAGTGGAAAAGATAGATAAAAAAGCCAGTCAAAGACAATCACAAAGATTAGGATTAACACCTGTAGAATTTCATGAAATGACACAACATGATATGTGGTTATATGCAGATGAAATATTAGAATATAATGCAGCAGACGAAAAAGTTAATGTCATATGTAATTTTGATTCTGATAAAACAGTAACAGTTACACAACTGACATTTTTTGGAGATATCATCTTGGAATTTTCTCTTTGTCCTTTAGTTCATGCTCCTAAAAAAATATCATTTAATATACATGAAGATAAAATTACGGAAAAAGTTAAACAAGAATTTGAAAAATTTAGTCCAATTTAACTTAAAATTTTATTTATTTAATACTATATGTACCAAATAAATTATGATGATGATATAATTACATACAAAGATATTGATGATGCTTTAGCAGATTTAAATAAATATCTTTCAAAACAAAATGATCATATTGAAATTAATTCGGATGATAATTCTCAAATTACATTCAATATAGATCATGATAACCAAATTATTTTTAAACATGATTATGATTTTACAAATAAACATATTTTCATACCTTATTTTATCTTTACAAATGAATCACTTTCAAAAATCAGTCTAGAAACAATTGAGGATATACAACTTTTAAAACCAGGACTATTACTTGATATCTTGACATATGACCAGGCACTATTAAACCCATACTTTGTTTTGACAAATATTTTCAAAGTACCAGAAGAAGCAATCTATCAAGCATTTATTTTGTATTTAAATAAAACTATAATGATGGAAGACGACCCAATTAAAGTTAATTTTAATAAAATATTTAGTGAATTTTTTTCATCAGACAATAATAAAGATATACCATTGTATAAATATCAAAAGTTATTAACTTTTTATCTCAGTGCTAAAAAAATATTACCTTTTATGGTTAAATTTGAGCAGTATCATTCTAATTTTAACACTTTGTCTTAAATGCATCTTTAATTTTATCTATTTGATCATCATCTAATTTATGTAAATATGATGGTTTTACATTATTTTCATGTTTAATATATGGATTTTGCTCGATTTGTTTTAATTTTGATGGATAATTATTATTTATTTCTTCAATAATAATATTATTCTTTGGTTGATTAACAATTTGTGGAGGCATTAATATATCATTGACTAGTCTATGAAAAGGATCAAAATCATTATCAAGATCAATAATATGTATAGTCATAGATGCTTGATGAAACATATTTGGAATTGTCATTGGTGGTAATCCAGTTATAATTGAAAATACCTCATTAAAGATTTCAAACGGATCTTTAAAATGAAATGCTTGATGAGAATATTTAAAATTATGTTTTTCTTTATGATCATAATTCCATCTTTTTTTCTCATCTGATAAAATTTGATAAGCTTCACTAATTTCATTAAATTTATTTTTAGCATTTGGATCACTATTCTTATCTGGATGATACTTTAATGCCAAATTTCTATAGGCTTTTTTAATCTCATTCTCAGTTGCATTTTTATTAATTCCTAAAATTTTATAATAGTCTTTATATTCCATTATAAAAATTACTAATAAAAAAATAAGATTTACTTGGACTCGTCAGTATTTTTCTTAACCATTACAGAACTAGCCAAATCCTTAGTTAATCTAAAGGTTGGATTGACTGTAATTCTTTTTGATCTTAAAAATTGGACGGCATCATCAAAAGTGAATGATCTACCATCATCGTGTTTATGTGTTCTCATTAAATAATAAATTACAATAGATGCAGATCTACTTGCTCCCATGAAACAATGAATTAAAATGTTACCTTCCATTTCCTTTTGGTATTTTTTAATATCATCAAATGACTTTTCCAAGTATTTTTTAATTCTATGTTTATTATTATCATAAAGTTTATATCTCAGATATACAAATTCATCTGGATAATAATCTGATATTTCCATTGTGGCATTCATGATAACTTTTATGTTTTTCTCTTTTAGTGTTTCGTACGATGCAGCATTAAAAGCACTCCCAAGGTATATATTATCAATAATATGTGTTGGTTCACTCCAAAAAACAGAATATTCTTTATAATATCCAGATTCGGGATAAATACGATTGCCCTTATCTTCTTCTTTCTCGTATAATTCTATTTTGATGACTCCATCATAGTCTTGCAAAGTATCATCATCTGAATTAGTATCTGGCTCATCATCTGAATTATTTGTATTGCCGTACCCTGCATAATATAATGCATAATCAGTAGTTTTGTCATAAAGAACTTTTGCATTTGCTGTTACAGAATTAACATATCCCCACATCTTAATATCTATAAACTAATATATTATTTTTATAATCGGTAAAAGTTTAAATTATTTTTATATCAATTTTTTTAATAATCATAAAAAATATTGAAATTGAATTTATATGAACTAATTAACTTTAATAAAATTATCTAATAATTATGGATGAAATTAAAAAAGTTAGAGAGGCACAACGAAAAAAATATCTCCGGGAAACTTGGTTACCTCAAATTACAGCCAAATATCAAAAAATATTTGATCCTAAGCAGAAAGCAGCCAATTCCATAAATAAGTTTATGATTAATAATTATTTTCATCCAGTTGTTAATCCAGAAGTTTTAGAGTCAACTCCAGGATTATTTCGAATTAGAGTTAAGTTGACAACTCAAAACTTGAATAAACCAGAAACTAAATCAAATGATCCTGTAGATTTTGTTGATCATTCAACTGAAAATATTTACGATATGATGGATGATGATTTTGAAAATACAATAGACACAACACAATTAGCTGATACTGATATTGATTTAAAAGATATCATGCAGGAATCCCTAAAACAATTTAAAGAACAACATGACGAAGAACTTTCAAAAATTATTGAACAATCCATTCAAGATAACATGAGTTATGATGACATTCTTTTAAATCAGGCTCTTTTAGAATCTTCTACAATTCCATCTGACCATGTACAAAATAATGAAATATCAAAAGATTCAATCCAAGAAAGCCAGAATATTTTAATAGATGAAGATGGTTTTTATATTTGTCTAGATCTAAGATATTATGGACCTAATCCAGATCAACCAATTTATTATAACGATCTACCTTATTACTTATCTTTAAATCAAATGGAAAAAGTTAAAAAGTTATGGAATAAAATCGATCCAAATACAACAACAGGAACTAAATATCAACAAGATCAAGAATATTTTAAATGTTTATATCAAGATAACAATAAATAAATTATTTTTTTTATTTCTTAAGTTTGACACCAAGAACACGACTCATTTTTGCAAGTTCTTGTCCATTTGGTTGGGCAGTGCCATTTTCATAACTCTTTACTACACTTTCAGGAAAATTACATTGAGTTGCAAGTTGTTTCTGAGTCAAATTCTTAGCTTGACGAGCTTGTTGAATTTGCAATTTTAGATCCTGTGAAACTGTTTTAGGTTTCATACTTATATCCTCATCTCCATCAGCAATCTTTTCTATTTTACGAGCATTTGATGGTGTGTGATGTTGAACATTTTTCCCAGAATTATATTTTTGTTCAGATACAGTAGTTCCTGGAACTGGATTTTTGACAATGGTTTGTTTTGCCGGTTTACGGAAAACCACTTCTTTCCAATCTGGATTATTTGGATCTCCCATCGCTTGATGATATTACTAATTCATATGACTTTAATGGCAACTAATTAAATTATCAATTTTTTTATATATTATAATTATAATGGATCATAATGATGATCATGATAAAGATCAAGGATTAATAACGAAAATATGGGGGCCTTGTATGTGGAATTCAATGCAATCTGTAGCAGCTTACTATCCTGAAAACCCAACTCCAAAACATAAAGAAAGATATAAATTACATTTTGAAAATTTAGGTTATATTTTACCTTGTATTCATTGTCAGAAATCCTACCGAAAAATTATAAAGACAGGCATAACTAAACTCGATGATAAAGTGTTTGAATCAAGACAAACCTTAATGGAATGGATTTATAATGTCCATGAAGCGGTTAATAAAAAACTAGATGTTGATTATGGTGTTTCTTTTCAAGATTTTAAAGAAAGATATGAGGCTTATAGAATTCCCTGCCAACATAATAATAAAGAATCAGATACATGTGCATCAGTTAATATTGACATTGATGCACATGCCTTTAAAATTGCTAGTATAAAGGAATGTCCTGTGATTTCTAAAGATATATCATTGTATTTTATTGACTATGCCAAGCAACGGGGAATCTCTGAAGATGAATTTTATATGATTAAATATCAAGATAATATTAAAGAAAATAAAGAAATATGGGAGAAAAGAAATCAAGAATGTTATGATATCATTCAAAATATGAGAATCAACGGCAAACCTTCTATTGAAACAGATGAAAAACAGATTTCTAATATAAAGTGGTTAGGATTACCAACAATTGATGAATTAAAATTAATCATTAGATTTTCTTCAAACTTGCCAACTGAAAAATTAATGAACATTATAAAAAAAATGTACCAAGATAATCCAAATAAACCTTTAAAAAATTATAAAATTATTATTTAGCCTTTCGAATTAACTTTTTCCAATCTTCATTGTTATTCATATCTGCACATTTTGTTGAATATGGAGTTTTACATACTGGGCAAAGATGTGAATATTTTTGTTGTGAAATGTATTTATCAATGCAATGTTTGTGAAATACATGACCACATTCTGCTTGGCTTACCTTGCAGCTATTTTTGGGATCCCCTTTTGACTCACATTCAACACAAATTGATTCTAAATGCATTTTGCAAATTGGACATTCTGAAGAAGAGGATTTGAAACTCCAAATTGCATGAATGTCCGCACTTACAATTTCAAATGGTTTCGAGGCAGCCATGTTTTTAATTGTTATTGATTTGATTATTAATAAATAACTATATGGTTTAAATATCAATTTTTTTCAAGAAACCTTCAATAGAAAATGAAAAATATTTATTATCATTTGTGTACAAATTATATCTATTAAATACTTCTTTAATTAAATCTTCTTCATTGATAAAAGATAGTAAATAATTTGTTGTATTTGTAATAGGATTGTAATCCCAAACTGCAACAACATTAACTACATCAGAGTTAATAATATCTAGTTCTTCATTTTGTTTTATTCTTAAAATATTTTCTATCTCTGTCATATTTCGATTGAATAATTTATCGAAATATCTAAACTGAGACAAATAACTGCATAATTCATATTTTAAATTATTAGTATTTAAGTAGGCAATTCTATACGATTGATTATGAATAGTGATATTGTCAAAATAAATTTTATCCATTAGTTTGTAAATTTGTCCATTATCATAAACTTGACCTGGTAAATGATTTGTCACATAGTCAACTCGAACACCAGAAGCATTACGGTGGCCACCACCCCCCATGCCAAAGGCAATTTCAGAAACATCCACATGGTATTCTGTGGATCTAAGACTGAATAATGTTTTATCAGAACTATCGCTAATACTATAAACAGCTGAAAAATCAATTAACGGAAATTTGTCGAAAATTTTATTCCCAATATCTGATTTTAAAATAGATGAATTAACATATCCGATAATATAATATTTGTCTTTAATTTTACAAAATTTAGGGACTACATGAGCCATTGCATCACATGTATAAAAATTATTTAATTCTCCATAAGAAACTCCTTTTGTTTGAATCATTTCAAGCAAATATTGATCATTCAAGTATTTATTAAATTCTTCAAATTCTAAAGGTCTTGTAAAAAACCAGGAAGCGAAATCATCAGTACCAGGTAATTTTTTGGTCCATATGTCGCGGTCTTGAATATATTTAATCAATAGAGGTGGTTCTATTTCTGGATAAAAGTAATACCAAGTTAGCATAGCTCCACTATGTTCCATATTGAAAATTTTGTATTTATCTTCCAAATCTTTTAAATCAGCTTCAGCAGACTTGTGATGGTCAATAATTAATAGTTTATTTACTTTTAGTAATAATTCATTAATAATATTTTTTCTATATGAGAAATCACAAATCAGAACATTCTTACCTTCCAAATTGTCTGGAGGATTTGTACCATGATTTGTTGGGTAATACAAGACTTCTTTATGTTCAGTCATTTCTGAAAAGTATTTCCAAGCAACAAAGGCAGAACCACATCCATCTGAACATGGGTCATGATAAATTACAACATCTACTTCACTAGGTTGTAATTCTTTTGATTTAATTAATTCATTCCAATTCATTTATGTTAGTACTTATTGAATCATTATTCTTTATTAAATGGTATAGATAAATAAATTCAATTTTTTTAATAAAATTAAATAATAAAAAAGTTGATTAATAAAATTATTTAGAACTTAAATGATATATAATTAGTATCAATCATGGAGCCTTATTCAGTAGAATTTTTAGTCGACAAGTTTTACGACGAATACAATCAAGACAGTCAAAAATTAGCTGTACCTAAACCAACTGTTATGATACAAAATAAAAAAACATGTATTGTTAATTTTAAAAATATATGTGATCGGATTAATCGAACAAATGATCATGTAAAAAATTATTTTGATGAAGAATTAGCCAATACCAGTAGTATAAATTCCAATGGTGGTTTAGTTATTAATGGTATTTTTAAAGAACATAAGATTATGACAATTTTAGAGGGATATATAAAAAAATTTTTAATGTGTAGTCAATGTAAAAATCTTGATACTCAATTAATAAAAGAAAATAGATTAAATTTTATGAAATGTAATACATGTTTCTCTAAAAAGGTTGTATAATTTTTTTTATTTTAGTTTATCTAATTCAGCAATGAGTTCATTTGCTGTATCAATTGTTTTCTTTTCAATATCTTTGCCATTTTCATCTTTAAGATTAGGTTCGGCTTTCCATTTCTCACATACTCCCTTAATATAATCTTTCTTTAGTTTGAAATGATTAATAATTACATCTTTGAATTCAGGATAGGAGTTTGGATCCTTGAGTAGATCTAGCATAGTATGTCTCATAGTAAAGAGTCGACGTAAGTTAGAATAGCAGCGGCTGGTTTCTCGTCCACTTGGATTATTAAACCTAGATTCGTATCCTGGTTCATTGTAAAAAGGATTTTCAACTAAAATTTGAGCCTGGATGGAAATAAATAGTTGTGATAGGGTTGAAGTTTTGGGATTCCAATTTTCACCACCGTTGCCACTCCATGTACCAAGGAGGGATAGACATACTTTTCCACAATTATAAAGGTTTGGATTAAAGCGTTCACCACCATGATTTATGAAAATCATTCTTGGATTGCTATTAGGATAATTATCACCAGTGTATAGATGGAAAATAAAACATCCACTATCATATGGTGTATTATCTGGACCTGTAATTAGAACTTTAACCATCTTATTATTTTGCTCATTAACTCTGACAAAAATGGATGATTCATAACAGATTGGTAAGCCTTTCATCATTGATGCATATTCTTTCGCAAGACGCATCATGACCGATCGATTAACAATATTATTGCAATCGTAATAAAATTTACCACTGAATTTACAAGTATCAAATACGTGTTCCTTAAGAGTCTCAATATATTTTTGATGAATCGGATTAGAATTATTTTTAGCGGTTTCCATTTTCTCTTCCCATTTTTTAACATCTTTTTCCATAAGCTTTTTCTTAGTTTCATAATATTCCTTATAAATAGGTTGTATCATTTCATAAAGAGTACAAACCATTGCACAAATTTCCTGTTCATCTTGATTAACATCATCATCTCCATTATCGGAATTTTCACTTCCATTCATCATGTCAGTAATTTGTTTAGCTTCCTTATATAAATCTGTCAAGAGTGAATAAAGTGACTCACTTGAATTGTCATCAAAAAGGAAAATTGAATTTTCTGTGGATATCATTTGTAAAAATGTAAACAAGAGTTTATACATATCTGCATGTTTACCCATATCCAACATATTTGTACCTTTTAGATAAGATTTAATGAATGGGATCAAATAAGAAGATTTAATCACATTATAGACTGTAAGCATTTCTTCAGTATTCTCATAAGTTTGAATATTATCAATAATAGTATTAATTACAGATTGAATTTGTTGATCCTTTTCTTTTTGAATTCTTACATATTCTTCTGGATCCCAATTAGATGTACCACTATGACCATAACCAACACCAGAACTCCAAACTGCAGAAGTTTTATTAGCTTTCTTGGCAGTAGTTTTGACATTGGTTTTATTAGATTGATATTCTTCTTTATCTAAATCTTCATGTTCATCCTTAACATCACAAAGTGAAGCAAGTTTGATGAGAATGGCCTCAAGTTGATGATAAGACCCATCCGGATATTTTGTTAAATCATTCATATCAGAATCAACATCAATTTTACAATGATCATTCAAGATCTTTTGTAGCTTGTCAACAATAAAATTCATTCCTCGAATAGGTGTCCAATAATCAAGTTGAACCATTTTCAAGTTTGTAATACGATGCATAAGAGAATCTTCTAATCTAGGACGTACAACACGAATGAATGGAGGGTATCCTGGGTATAAATGATCGTGAAACTGAATATCAATTTCAATGTATTTGTACTTATGTGTCTTTTCTAATTTTTCAAGTTGTTCATTTAGTTCTTTTTTATTAAACTCATTAAATTTCAGTTTCCAATGGTATGGATTTTCATTGACAAGTTCAATAGTAACTCGTCCGGTTCTAAATTTCTTTCGAATTTCAAAAAATTCATTGATAATAATATATCCCGGAGCTTTCCCTGAAAAAATAATTGGCGTGTTGTTGGCATTTGCGTCTAAATTCAACTTGCTTTTACAGCTTCCAAGATTTTCCTGTAGTTTCTTTTTGTATCTTTCTTCTTTTAAATCAGTCATATCAATATTCAAATCATTTATTTCTGGTAAAGTTTGTGTTGGCATAGTTTTCTTTTTGTTATTTTCAGTGTATTTCTTTTCAATATATGCAATAATTTTGTCTAGTTCTGGTTTCTTTTCTAAGATTAATTCATTAACCCTGTTTAGCCATTCATAACCTTTCATCAAAACATTGATTTCAATGAAATAAGTACTCTCTTTGTCTTTTGGAATTCTAATACTAAATTTCTGGATACCAACTTCAAACGCAATCAAATTATCGTCATTCCGAATATATTTGACAATGTTAGACATTTTTTGATAATGCTCGGCTGATTGCATTTCGGACTAATCTTGAGGATTATATAATACTTTATATAAGCTAAATTTATATATCAAATCAATTAAATATCAATTTTTTTGACGGTATAGAAACCAAGTCATGAGTAATTTTTTAAAAATTTTCAAATAATTATTTTTATTCTAATTATAATAATATATAATAAAAATGTCCGCACAAGCTCAAGACATGGTAAATTTACTAGGTGGCGCTAAGAGACGCCGTGGTGCCAAGAAAGGCTCCAAAAAACACTCATCCAGAAGAAGTTCACGTAAGGTGAAGAGAATGGCAGCAACTCTAGGCCAAGATGAAGTTGAACTTGAAGTTGTTATGGCCCGTGGTAAGAAACGCCGTTCTGCCAAAAAGGTTTCTTCCAAGAAACGCCGCAGCTCAAAAAAACAAAAACGCTCAGCTAAACGTCGCTCATCTAAGAAGGGTTCAAAGAAATCTTCTCGCAGACGCCGCCGTCGCAGTTCCAAGAAAATGAGTGGTGGTAAAAGACGCAAATCATCTAAGAAGAGCTCAAAGAAATCTTCTAAGAAACGCAGCTCAAGAAAACAAAGAAGATCTCGCAAACGCCGTTCATCTAAGAAGGCCAAGGCTCATGATGAAGAAGAGGCCCCCAAGAAGAGAAAGAGACGTTCCAAGAAACGCTCATCTAAGAAACATTAAAAAAATAAAATTTGATAAACTAATTTTATCTCACCGAACGGCTTTGCCGTCTCACTTCGTTCGGTGAACTTTGTTCACATATTAAGTATTTAACCTTTTTTGCAGGCAAAGCCTGCTGGGCGAGAACTTCGTCTCACTATGTTCGAGTGACTACGTCACTTCGCTTCGCTCAGCTCAAAAAGTAAAATAACCTTTTTGCGAACGCAGTGAGCTGAGCGAAGCGAAGTTGACTTTAGTCAACCGAACGAAGTGAGACGAAGTTCTCATTCGCAAGAGGTTTTTATACTTGATTTCACTCAGCTCATTACATTCATAAAAAGGAAAAAAATAATAGATTTAATATAAACCTATTGTTTATCTATGAATAAAAAAAACGTAATTCTTTTAACGAAGTTCGATATCTAATTTATGACTAACAGTTTGTCTGATTGTATCTTGTATATCATTTACCAATCTAAAGAATTCACCTGGATCTTTCATGTCTGGATCGTTAGGAGAATAGGTTAGTCTATAGGTTCTTGAATACTTATCCAGTTTTTTGTTATAGAAACTATCTGATAAACTTACTTCTTCCATTAATTCTCCACTACAATCTCTTAAAATTTCAAAGAAATCATTTTCCAAATACCATTTCAATTGTTTGTGTTGTTCATTAACTTCTAATTTTTCCTTTGAGATATAAAATGAGATATCTCTATTTTGCGAAGGTAACTCTGAATAAGGAATAAATTTATTTAATTTTCCATCCTTAAATTGATTTAAAAATCTTTCATGTGCTGACCAAAGATATCGGATGTCTGGGATATCTGTCATAATCATAACCAGTCTTTCAAGACCAAGTCCACAAGCAATTCCTTGACGATTTGTAATTCCATTACTTTCTAAAATTTTTGGTTGCATAACTCCACATCCTAAAATTTCTAACCATTTACCTTTGAATAAAACTTCAATTTCAAAAGAAGGATGAGTGAATGGGAAATAATCATGATTAAAACGATATTCACAACCAGGAAACAAATGTTCAACTAATCCAGAAAGCATACCCTTTAACTCAGTTTCTGGATCTTGCTCATCCTCTACAAGACTAACAATTTCCATTTGATGGAAAACAGGATAATGTTTTGAATCAATTTCATCTTTCCGATAAACATCTCCTGTAACCAAAAAATCAGTAATTCCTTGACTCAATAGTTCGTTTTGATGGCAAGATGTATGAGTTCTAAGTACATAGTTTTGATTGATGTAATATGTATCAGATTTGGATCTGCTCGGATGATCTTTCGGAATAAGTAGTTTATCAAAATTATCTTCAATTGATACAATTTGACTTAAATCATCAAAAGTCTTAAAATTTTTATGAGGTAGGTTTAGAAAATAATCATAAATTTTTCTTTTCATGATTTCAATAGGATGGTTTTTTTGTAAATGAAGTTGTCTTTTCAACTTATCATCAATTGATTTTGGGATATTACAATTCCAGTTTCTTTCCATCTCGATATGATTTAATAATTAATTAAATTACAATATTTTTAAATAAATTTAAATCAATTTTTTGAATGATAGCTACGAGTGACTGCGTCACTCCGCTAATAAAGTATTAAAACCTCTTGCGAATGAGAACTTCGTCTCACTTCGTTCGGTTGACTAAAGTCAACTTCGCTTCGCTCAGCTCACTGCGTTCGCAAAAAGGTTATTTTACTTTTTGTGCTGAGCGAAGCGAATGTGAGCATAGCGAACCGAACATAGTGAGACGAAGTTCTCGCTCAGCAGGCTTTGCCTGCAAATATAAGATTAAAAACCTTTTTGTGAACGTAGTGAACTGAGCAAAGCGAATAATGACTTTGTCATTCGAACATAGTGAGACGAAGTTCTCGCTAATGAGGTTGCGAAATTTTTCGCAACTCGTCATCACCAGCCTTAGCACATATTAATACGGGCTTCTTTTTAATAAGAACTGTAAAAACCATTCGGGCAACATATTCACCTTCTTTTTCACCGACTACAGAATATTTATTTAATAATTTTTTATCTAAACATTCTCTTAATCCTAATTTAGTTCGACTATCTTTATTAACAACAATTGGAAAACATTCATGGTTAAATAAGTTAAGAGTTTCTCTTGCAGATTTTAATTTTAAAAGAGTTTTCATATCTTGTTTTCTTTTATAAATATTTGTTTCACAAACTTCATTTAGTTTTCCAGTACCGGAACACATTGTAATATCAATGGCATATACTTCATCTTCTTCAAACTCATATTCTCTCATGGTAAAATCATAGTTATTGTTTTCTCTATTGAGAATAAATTGGTGAACATATTCATCATAATCATCATTATAACCATCATTCACATATCGGCTAACTTGATAGGACATGATTCCGGGAGCTAATTCATTACCCATATTATTATAAAGGGGTGTATGGCAATTATATTTTTCTGCATATTTATCTAAGATTTTGACAACATCAAAATTTGTTTTACCTGGTTTCATAACACCAATAATTTCTTTACTAGCTTTAATCATGGCATTCATTACATCAGCTCTTTTATCATTATATTTTTGGTTCTCATCCCCAATCAAACTGGAAAAACAAATAAGAGATGGATATCCATCAACATGAACACCTAATTCTATTTTAAGAATATCACCTTCTTTTAAAGTATCATCTTCTTTAGGAGTGTAATAACCAGCAACATGATTTATAGATAAACAAATTGGAAAACATAATCCTTTATGGGTAATATCTTTATAAATATTATTAAGTTCATTTTTAACAAACTCTTTTCCCAAATTAACTAAATCAACAAGCTTTGTTCCTGGTTTAGAGTTTTCTAAAATTTTGTTTACAGTTTTAGTTGAAATTAATCCAGCTGTTTTATATTTATTTAAACTGGAATTATTAATTTGTTCTAATGGTTCGGATAATTCATACATTTTATATATATTCATAAATAAATTAGTATTTAAATATTTCCGCACCAGATTATTCCATTTTTTTCTGTAGACTTTTATCCTGTTGTACCCACGGTAAATATTGCACTACTGAATTAAAATAACCATAAATGTTATATTGATTTATTTCTTTATGATGATCAATTCTAAATTGTTGAGCCTGAGTTTCTGCAAAATCTATATAATGGTCCAGTTTATCTTCATAGGTTTTAAATCCTTGTCCAACTAAATCATAAACTGTTGTTAAATGTTCACTATTTTGTAATAAAAGCATTAAAAACAATATTTTACCAATGTTATATCCTAGTCCTATAAAAGGAATCTTTAATAAGTATCCAGCCATATTTTCAAAGATCATTAAACAGGCAAATAAAATCCATTTCTTGAGCAACAAAACAAGAATTTCAATTTCAGTAGGATGATTATGAAAGGCTCCGAGTATCTTAAAAGAACTATAAGAAAGATAAAGTAAGATTGATCCATTAATAACTAAATTTTGTAAATAACCACATAAAAATAATGCTATACTGGTAACAATTCCTCCTAATTTAATAATCTGTTTATTATCCTGGAAGATAGAATATAATTGACCTAATTTATCTGATTGCATAATAATAACAGATATAAATAAAGGATAACTGGTATATCTTATCTATTTCATTTTTTTGGTTCAGGTAGATTGTCAAGGTCAATATGATCAAAAGGTTTTGCCATTATTTCCCAATCAAAATTATAACTGTCAAGTAATGCCCAAAACTTTTTCCTTGGAACTTGACCACGTTGATAAAGTGAATAAAGAGTAGGTTTACAATCTAATTCTTTAAACATATATGAAGTCAAATTAGTATTGCAAAGTTTAATCGCAAAGTCAAGACAATAACGATCTGGTTTAACTTTCTTTTTAATAAGAAATTCTCTGAAAGTATTAGCAGTAATTTTCTTTGTCCTGCACATTTCTCTTAGTTCTAGAATGGATTTTTCTATGGTCATTTTATCCAACCATTCTTTTGGAAAATTATCATATTTGAAACATAAGTAATATAATTTTTCATCATAATTAATTTCAAATCTATTAAGATCGGGTAATTGTTTGTACTTTTTAATCATGAGTTCTATTTCATTAATGGACAACTTCAATCCATTTTTAGAAAACAAATTAATAATTGGAAGAGCAGTTTCTGAATAGCAATTTTCATTGTGGAGTAATTTATAAAAGATTGATAGATCTGGTTCAATTTTATAACATAAGATTTCTTGAATTAAATCTAATTTCGGATATTCAGATGAAACCACTAGTTCAAGACATTTTTTATCAGGAGCCATATTGTATTCTTTTGTTAATTTGTTGAAAAGTATAAGATTACATTTTTTACTACAAACAGCTTCTAAGGTCTCTTGATTTGGCTCTAATTTTAAAAGTTTAAAAAGTTCAAAGATGGGAATTAATTTGTAATCAAGTTCTGGTTTCTTTTTTATATTTGTTCCTTTTTTAGCCATTATCGGTTTAGACACATATTTCTTTTTAGGTTTATATTTATCATCTTCATCACTATCTTCATCATTTTTATCATAATATTGGGAATAATCTGCTGCTTTGAGTTGGTTAAAGGTTAATCCAATAAATTTAAGATTTTCATCATCATTTAAATTGGCATCAAAATTATATATCAGTTCAAAACTGCCAGACTTTAATAAGCTATTAATATGTTTTATTGTTAATACTAATCCATTTTTTATTAGATCAAGAATGATATTCATATATGCAAAATAATCATTTTCTGCTAAATATGAAAATTGTTCATTAGTTGGTATAATTTTATTTATGAATTGGTCAAATATTACATCATATTCGATTTTATTTGTTTTTAAAAAATCATAAATTGATTCATTAATATCTGTTTTTTTTATTAAAGAGCTAATAAATTGATTAAATTTTTGACAAGAAAATATATTAACAGAATAATATCTTCCATTTGATTCTTTTTTCGACTCTAAAATAAATATTTCTAAATATTTTTGAGGGTATAAGCCATTGTATTTTTCAATTGATTTCAAAAATGGATCTAAAATTGGACGGCATACATTTTTATAATATGAATTACATTGACAATAATCTTTATTAAGTTTTTTTATTATGTTTTTAATTTGAGTTTCTGTTAATTCCATTTGACAAATATAGCCCAATTTAGGATATTCAATTCGTGATAGTTTTTCTTTTTGTTTGTCAGTAAATGGATAATTTTTATTATGAAGTTCGTCAATCCATTCATATTTGAAATCAGAACTATTATATTTTAGTTGATAGGAACCATAACTAGCACATATTTGATTAAATTGTTTTTCTGTTGGATTAAATATTTTAAAAAAGTATGAAATTATTGGAACTCTATAAAGATTCTCTTTATAGCCATATTTGTAGGAGCCACTATTATTCTTATTTAGAATTGTTGCATATTTGTAAACGATAAGATTATTTTTTACCATACACGCATATTTGATAAAATTATTAAAATCTAAAAGTGAAAAATCATAACCAGATTTAATAAACTGGCAAATGGTATCAAGATTAGTTTCATCTTGTAAAGAATCTTTACTTGTAAATAGTTTTGAATCAGTCATATCTTTGTTATCAGTATCCTTTTTACTAACTTTCTTTTTCACAGAATCACTTTTCAGTGAATTACTAATTGGATCTTTGGATGATTTTTTAGCAATTGCTTTGGAAGGTTTTTTAACTGGTAAAGCTATTTCAGAATCGCTTTCCATTTCTTCTTCACATTCATCATCTTCATCACTAGATTCTACTACAATATTTTTCTTGGCTATATATTTAGGATGAGGTTTACTCTTTGATTTACTTTTAATTTCTATTTCTTTATCTAAATCAGAATCTTCATCATCCGAATCATATTTTTTACTTTTCTTTTGAACAATACTTTTTTTAGGTGATGGTTTTTTAACGGATGCTTTTGGAAGGGGCATATGAAATATTGTTAATGAGATAGATTCATAAATAAAATAAATTAAAATCAATTTTTCTAATCATGTGTTTGACACATATATTCTTCATTGATCTTATGTTTTTCTAAAACTTGTTTAAAAAGATTTTTCGTATTATGACAGTTACCCATCCAATAAAGTGTGGTAAATGATGGAGTCACGGAATAATTTTCCAGTATATGTTTATAAAGATACCCGCCTTGTATATTTACAATAGCTGCATGATCTAAACAATATCGATCAGGAATCAGATTATTTTTTTTCACAAATTCATCCAAATCATCAGGACTAGTTTTATTATTCCGGCACATTTTCCTCATTTCCATAATAGGTGTGGAAAACTCTTTGTCATAAAGATAGCTGTTATAAATATAACATTGGAAATAAAGTTTTTCATCATATGCTATGCCAAATCTATGAGGATCCTTAACAATAACTCCATGTTCTAAACCCCAAACCACATCATCAAAATCTGGTTGATAACCATGTTTGATTAAAAGTTCTGATAGTTTTTCATAAAATGAGTTTTGAAAATGGTTCTTTTGAGGCATAATCTTATAACAAAGTATCTTCTCAATCATATCGTAATTTTTTGTACCCTGAAAAACCAAATCCAAGTGTTCAAGTGTAGGAACCATTTTATATATATTAATACATTCATCAAAAATGTCATTAAAACCTTTCTTGCAAGCAATCTTCAAGGTTTCTTCATCCGGTTCTACTCCTTCAAGTTTAAAAACGTCCAGAATAAAAATACTGTTATTTAACTTATACCCCATTTGATTAAATTGGGTTAAAGTATCTTTAAAAATGTAACCATTTTGATTTTCATTATACGTGTAAAAAGAGGGTAATGTTCCATTTAGCATAGAATTCAAGAGATTTGTAGAAAGTAGCTTTGTGATTTTTTTATGAAAAGAAAGGATGTAGTTAATAAAATAGTCTGGTCTAGAAGCCATATAGTCAAGATATTTATGGGTTGGTGCTATTTTATGATCAAGAAGATAATCATTAAAATACCAATGATTGATTTGATTATCTACCAGTAGACTAAAAGTATTATCATCTGGAGATCTTTTAAGATCTTTAATGACAAAATCAAATAGAGTATTATATGATGAATTGTAACCATTAGTTCTAAAATAATTTTTATTTCCATAGCTGTGGTTAGTAACAAGTTCCATCAAAACCCAGTTGAAAAAGTCAGCAGGATAGTCTACATCTTTGTCTCTTGTAAAATCTTTTAATTCATCTATTGTTAATTTACCCTTAATATGTGAGCTGATAATCATCTTAACATCATCCAAAGTTATATTTGCAGTTAAAAGTTTAGTCATCTTATATCCAATTTTCCCCAATATAACTTTTTGGTTTTCATTAAACTGATACCCTTTCTTAATCAGAGTATCAATCCAAGTATAATTCAGATATGGATTTCTATAGCTCTGAACTTGATCATAACAAGAAAACAGTCTATTAAACTGTTTCGTGGTTGGAGTAAATTTAGTGAACATAATTTCAATTGCTTTTTGATAATTATTCAAATTAGTGTCCTGGTCTTTGGGATTTTTGGAATAATAGTATGGCCTATTAACAATATAACTTTTCTTCTTTTGATATGTACCATAATCTACAAATTGATCAAAGTCTTTCTGGGTAAAATTATAACCTAGTTCATTTAATTTAATAATCGTATAAGAGGGAAGAGTTCTTGGATCTGTGCTAACTGAATTTGCTTCATTGTATAGAGAAAGTTTGTTTTCATAAATCTGTGATTTGAAATGGGATAGGTATTGATCTAGATCGGTCATTGGATTTGAATATGAAGGTAAATAGATTATGGTTGATAATTTATTTATTTCATTTTTTTTATAAAAAAAGTGAACGAACCTACCCGGACTTGAACCAGGAACTTCCGCTTAGGAGGCGGGTGTTATTTCCAATTTAACTATAGGTCCTATAATTAGACTGGAGATTTTTTTTAAAAATACCGTCGCCGGGAATCGAACCCGAGACTGTGGCTTGAAGGGCCAATGTTTTACCTCTAAACTACGACGGTGTTGCCGACCGAGGGGATTTGCACCCCTGACCATTGCGTTAAAAGCGCAACGCTCTGACTTCTGAGCTACGGTGGCTTAGATCAGTAGTAGAGTTTATTTTGTAAACGGTCCTGGTGGGACTCGAACCCACAACCTCCGGCTTACATCTTTTCAATATTCATCTTTGTGAATATCAAATAGAAGGCCGTTGCGCTATCCATTGCGCCACAGGACCCCGATTTCTAATAGTATCTAACGGTACTTTTCAATGAGTTTAAATTTCAATTTTTTTTAGAATAGGAAATACATTTAAAGGTATATGTACATAATATATTATAATGCGTACATATAAAAGTAGTATTGTATGGCGTATCAGTAAAGAATACTTCACAAAATTGGTTAATGAATCGAAAAATTGTCACATAATTAGTATTGTTAAAAACAGTTGATTATATTTGAAAGTGACTTATAGCCACCTTCAAATATTTTTAATATTTCTTTCCCAACCCAATGCGATAAAATGATCACAATGTACAACTAATTATTTTATTGGATATCGTTATAAATCGCATCAGGAAATTTAACCCAAGACTCAAAGGGGAGAGCTCTGTGTATTACCACTATACTATAACGGTTGTAGGCCTGATTGGAATCTAACCGAATTGCGTTCGCTTTGCTCACTCCATCTCACTTCGTTCGGTGAACAAGTTCACATTTGCTGCGCAAATAATTCTGTAGGCCTGATTGGAATCTAACCGAATTGCGTTCGCTGAGCTCACTCCATCTCACTTCGTTCGGTGAACAAGTTCACATTTGCTGCGCAAATCAGTTCATCCTGTAGGCCTGATTGGAATCTAACCAACGTCTTCCACTCAATTCACATTTGGATATTCTAACATTGAACTACAGACCTATAAAATTTTCATCGAAAATCTTATAAATAAAAAACCTTATTTGCGAACAAGTTCGCCGAGCGTAGCGAGATCGCTTTAGCGATTCGTGGACCCAGTGGGAATTAAACCCACGGCATTCTGAGTGCCACTCAGACGTTCTATCACTGAACTATGGGCCCGTAAGATCTCATAAAAATCCCACGGAAATTAAGTAAAAAAACATTATTTGCAGGCTTTGCCTGCCGAACGAAGTGAGAAAACTCGTAAGAGTTTTTAGTGGATCCAGTCGGGCTCGAACCGACAGCCTTTTCGTTGCAAACGAAACGCATCTTCCATTGATGCTATGGACCCTTGGATGCGACAGGACTTGAACCTGTATTGTCTATCTTAAGAGGATAGCATTCGACCGATTGAATTACACATCCGTGCTCCCGGCAGGGTATGATCCTGCAGCCTCCCGGTTAAAAGCCGGTTACTCTTACCAATTGAGTTACGGGGGCATGATCTAGTTGAGATTTGCACTCAATTAAAACCTATATTCTAGATCAATCTAATATATAAATAAATCTTTAAGTCTTTTTATAAATTGTTTTAAACATATGATGCATACTGAGTACTGCCATTGTATTCATAATGAGTATAAGGCAATGGACTTTGAGTATAAACCGGTGCCACATTACCTCCTGGATATGTAAAAGAATTATCATAAGCCGGTGGTGGATTGTTTTGCCCTGCTCCATAAACTACACCATAAGACGGTGGTTCATCTGTTGGTACTGAGGTGTATTGCAATTCAGTTCCGTATTCGCCATTTGATTGATCACAACAAACCCAAATACATCTAAACAATAATAAGAAACAACAACATAAAACACATAACAGACAAAGCCCTCCTACTACAGAGGGAGCAACTATGGCCGCAATATTAACCATTGATGGGTAAGAATAAGTATTATTTATAGTTAATTAATAATACCTTCATAAATAAATAAAATCAAATTTTCTATCATCCTCTAAATACTGGTCATTGGAGTATAATAAGCCGGTGCCGTATAATAATTAACATAACCCTGATTATTTGATGGCATGGTATAAGTGGTGGTTGAATACTGATTATTATTTGATGGAGGTGCAGGTGATTGATAACCAGAATAAGGAGTGATTGAATGATAGTTTGAATTAACTTGTGACCAGTAAGTTGGTGGAGGAGTTGACTTGTAATTATTAGTTTGATCTAAAACAGGATAAGTTGCTTGAACAATTGGATTGTTTGGTTGAGAGTCTCCAATTAGGCTAGTATCTTCAACTGGATGTTCTTGAACTGTGTCTTCAGTTTGAAGTGTAGAATAGGATAAATTTGTTGTACATCCTTTAGGTGGTTCTGCCTGTTGAGATAATTGCTTCACGGCTACCTTTTGATGTTCTGATGGTTGTTTATTCTTATCCTTGTATTCTTTTATAAGAACATAGATAGCAATGCCTATTAAAAATGGTGTGGCGATTGTAACGAACATTTTTTTTTGTTATATATTAAGATATTATATGGTAATATTTTAAATGTTAAAGATAAACAAAAATCAATTTTTATGGAACCAGACAGTACTGCCCTGTCGATATTTGCTTACCACGCAAATGTGATACTTTTTCACCATGGTTCCATGATGCTAGATGGTAATGCTCCATCGTTTCCAGATTCAGAGTCTGGGGTGTTTACTTTTACACTATAGCATCGTCACCCTTACAGGACTTGCACCTGCAACTTTCTGGTTCGAGGCCAGATACTCTACTTTTGAGTTAAAGGGCGGAGGTAACTGTGGGATTTTAACCCACGAAAAATCGTTTTTGAGACGATTCCGGTAGAACGAACTGCGGCAAGTTACCGGTTATCATTATCAACAATAACCGATTAATTGAAGCCTCTACGGGACTCTAACCCGCAATCTTCTGGTTCGCGACCAGATGCTTTATACAGTTCAGCTAAGAGGCCAAGGTAGCGACCGGATTTGCACCGATGTATAACTGCATCTAAAACAGGTTTCTGAAACTTGACTCGAATACGCTACCGGTTATCATTGTCAACAATAACCGATAATTAAGTGATGCTAGATGGTAATGCTCCATCGCTCTCAGATTCAAAGTCTGTCGTACTACTTTTATACGATAGCATCGGGGAATGAGATGGATTCGCACCATCTACTGAAGGTTATGAGCCTTCCGTGATTCTATTTCACTATCATTCCGTGGCAACACCCAGATTTGAACTGGGATATGGGCTGTTTAAGAGCCTTATACTGACCGGATTGTATTATGTTGCCCATCTTACTTTTGAAGTATAATGGGAATTTTATAATGAATTATTTCCTGTTTACAACTATACTAGTGTGTCAAATCTTTAAGTGTTTTTTCATAATTTTTAACCCATTTACGGATTGCATTATCCGAGACACCATAATCACGGCCAACTGCCAAATAACCTTTATCTTTAATTTCTTTTATGAGAGTATCATAATCTGGTCGATCTACTTTCCTAACATCTATATGTTGACAATTTACACACTTCATGGATTTATTCTTTGTAACTGCCTTTCCACAATCCTTACACTTATCTGGTTTTGGTGCGATTCTTTTTCCTTTTGGTTTTATGATAATGGTTTCTTCTGGTTTAATATAAACTTTTTCTTCGATTTGTTCTGATATAATTGTCTGTTTTTGGGATTTTGGTTTATAATTTGGATGCAAGGGTTTATCTTTATTAGATCTACAAAATGTATCTGTTTGAGAATGACAGTTGCTGCATTTTATGGATAAGTTGCTAAAAATGTTATTTTCATGATTCCCATCGATGTGATCCAGCTGTAATACAAGTGGTTTTTCATTCCATATTCCAGTATTTCCACAATCTACACATTTATATTCCATATATCCTTCTTCTACTAATCTTTTTTTTAATCTATGACTGTTATATTTGGAATTTTCAACTAATATTTTTTCTAATGGAAGTTTATTTAATTTATTCTTATTAATTAATGGTTCTAATTTTTTGATTCGTATAAGTTTTTGATTTTCTTTAAACTTTGTTATATCTATATTATCTTCTTTGATACGATTGCCTAAATGAACACAATTGCACTTAGTGGGATTAATATTTAGTCGATCTAATACTTCTTTGTAATTATTTGATTCATTAATTACTTTTTGGAGTTTATCTAACTCTACTTTCCATATAATATTATTTTTATTAAAATTTCTAATTGATTGATTTTCTTTTTTAACATTTTTATTATTTTCAGTTTTTATTTCTTTAGGTACTATACTTTTCCCCTTATTTTTACCAGTATATGTATCAGTTTGAGCATGACATGATGGACATCTGAAATTTAAATTAGAAATACGATTGTCGTCACCTATGCCATTTTTATGATCTAGTTGTAACACTAATTTCTTTCCATTCCAAGTACCAGTATTACCACAATCCACACATTTATATTCCAATAAATTTTCTTTTATAATTTTATTAATTAACCAATGTCGTGAATAAGTTGAATTTTCAACAAATATTTCTTCATTTGGTGTTTGCGTGTATTTATTTTTTCTTTTTTTATTCTTTCTATTCATATGACTAATATCCATACCTTCTTCTTTTATTCTGTTATTTACTGTCTTACTATTCCCCTTATGTTTTAGTCCAAATTTTCGCACAACATCCATTATACTATCACTCTCCTTAATTATTTTCTCAAAATCTTCACTAGATACTTTCCAAATAGCACTTGTTTTACTCATTAATTTATTTAATTGTTTAAATTTTAAGTATATTCGAACCAATAAATTACATTTTATCAAAATATAATTTAATTAAAAAAGTAGCAGATGTGGGTATCGATCCCACTGAGTCTTACGACATATAGCCCTTAACCATACCCCTTATCCAATCGGGCAATCTGCCTATCACCATTAACCCAACAGTGATAGGTAACCATAAAATATATTGCATCAACTTGGATTTGAACCAACAAAACCATGGATAATTATATCCATAACACTTTTCCCGGCAAATGTTATGCCTTGATGCCTGGAGCTGTTTGACTCCGGTGCTCTCGGATGGAATTGAACCATCTTCTCTGCATTATAAGGGCAGAATCCTAACCAATAGACTACGAGAGCGTATCGCGTATCGGAATTGCACCGATGATGACAGTGTGTAAAACTGTAGTGTTACTTTTACACTAACGCGATATACCTCGTATCGGAATCGCACCGATGATGCTTGCGTGTCATGCAAGAGTGTTTCTTTTACACTAACGAGGTGTGCCATTTACCAGAATTGCACTGGTACTCACGACGTATGAGATCATTGTGCTGCTACTACACCAAAATGGCAATACTTCGAACAACAAATTATTGCTACGATTTACTAATATCACCAAATCTTTAAGTGTTTTTAAACCTAACCAAAATAATCCCCCCTAAAATAATCCCATTTAAAAATTTCCTAATATAATACTCCTAGAAACTATGAACAATAAAATTATCCTCTGTTTTAACTCCCACTTACAAAAAGACCTTGTGATTGATCCAGAAACCGATTTAGAAGCAATTGATCAAGATGGTAATCCATATACAATCAAAGCTAAAGATAGTCTTAAAAAAAAAGCTGGAATGCCAATTGATTTTACGAATCTTTATTCAGATGATCAATTTGATAAAGAATTAGTTAAATTTGGGTATGCAACTGCCATGCCACATGATTCAAATAAAGGCCGCCAGATTAAACTACCAAAAAAGGAAACAGAATTGCGAGAATTATTTGGTTTAGATGATAAAGGAAAAGCATCTTTCTGGACTAAAGACTATGATAACAAATATATTGGTGATTTAACAACAGATAAAGAAAAGTTTTCTTTTTTAAGAGGATTGTACAGTGCCAAGGCCAGATTAGTTCCTGGTTCTAAAGGATATGTTGTTTGTAATACAGCCAAAATTAAATTTAATTGTAATTATGAAGATGAATTTACTGATAATTTTTGCGATGGTGGACATTATGAGTATAATTCATCTAATATGTTCTATCAAACTAGAGAAGAATTATACTTTTTAATTAAAAATATTGGGGTTGTCCAAAAAGAAAAATTAGAACTGATTATAAAGTTATATAGAGAACACCTACTAATTGTTTCTAAAATCCTACCAGTCGATAACACCTATTTGCTTAACTATGTTAAAAATTATGGAGATGAAAAAGACTATACTGATGAACTAGCACAAAAATATGATCTTAATTGTAAAGATCCTAAAACTAAAGATACTCCTTTGCACATTGCACTCGATAATAAGAAAAAACACAATTCCATTTATCCGGTAGTCTGGTTACTTCAGAATGGAGCTGATGTAGACGCAGTTAATAAAAAAGGTGAGCTATGTCGGAAGTTATTACAAGAGAGGTATAATAATTGGTATTATAATCCAAAGAACCAATATATCAATTATTTATTAGAACGTGCATTTGAAAATAATCCTAAAATTTTAACTGAAAAACAACTTGAATTTATGATTAAAGATTCATATAATTGGGTTTTGGCAGAAAAAGTATCACATGAAGAATTAGTGGCAATATTTAGCACTTTAAATAAAAATTATGTTCTTCATGCCGTATTTAAATATTTGTGTAACGTCAATCATCAATGTGGTAGATTTAACTTAAAAGATAATGAAGATATAGAGGAAAAAGATCTTAAATTTTATCATAAAGACAATGGCGTCTATACAACAATTATAGAAAAACTAATCAAACACTCTACTGAAAATATAGATGAGATCATGATGCACCTCTTGCAAGTTTTTAAAGGAAAATTAGATCAGTACATTCAACCGTTTCTTTCAACCGGCCCTAAAAAGATGTCTGAAAATGAATTTTTCGAAAATGGTTTTTGGACTCTATGTTTTATACCATTCAATCATAAAACAAACAGATAAAAATAAACACTTAAATAGCATTAAGGAAATAAATAAACTCTTAAACAAACATCAAGTAAAAATTTGTAAATATAAAGAAGTCATCCAATTGTAAGTTATCCATCACCATCATTTCGGCGAACACAGAGAGCTGAGCGCAGCGAACGTGAGCTTGCTCACCGAAGATGTAGTGAGTGTAACGAACGTAATTCTTACCCCTCCATCTTCTTTTCACCATCTCCTAAAACATACCCACAAACAACATCATGAAGATTATCCCATTGATCAACTCGCTGTGCATCTTCTGGTGTCACCTCTTCCTTGGCTTCATCGGCCCCAACAAAATGAACTAACTTACAACGGTTTAAAAGTTCATCACCTAACGCCTTTCGTACATTATTAAAATTATCTGGACTGTCATCCACAAAAACAGTGGTCTTCCCAGGATTGTTAATCAACCATTCCCGAATAATATGACCCTTCCCACGTTCCTTCTTCTTCTTATCAAAAACTAAATCCACTTCCTTGATGAGTGCCTTGATCGTTGGAAGAGAACAAACAATGAGAACATTGGCATGAGTCCGAGTTCCACGACCAACAAATGATAAAATTCGACTTTCTACACCATTGAGATTCAAGAATTGAACTGTCTTCACAAAAAGATCAAGGTTAAAATCTGCAACGTTATGAAAATCCCAAAAGACAGTGGTCTTTGGATTTTGAGGTGGAGAAGGCAAACCACCATGAAAACGAATTATAATTTGACTAAGACGTTCTCTTTCTTCCTTCAAAGTTTGTTCCCATGATGACCTCTTTTGTTCTGGAAAATGGGCAAAGTTTGGTTGAAGCTGTACATAGAGTCCATCCATAGGATGTCTCTCAGAAAACTTGCTTGAATCAGCCATCTTGAAGATGTTAATTATTAGGGATATATAAGACTTATTTTTAAGTTAATTTATCAATTTTTTAATCTAAATAATTATTATAGGATGTATATTAAAACCATATATCAATTAGGTGAATTATTAACAAATAGTATTTTGTATGGCGACAGATTATCAAATTTATATCAATACATTGAAGAATACATTGGTGATGATTGGAAAAATTACTTACATCGGGTAGGAGATAAAGATTTTCATAAAATAAGAGTTTATAGTAATCATATTATAATAATAGATTTGGTTTGTTGGAATCAAAACATGGAAACAGATTTACATAACTACCCAACTCAAGGAACCTTAATTAAAGTTTTAGAAGGAATCTTATTAGAAGATATTTATAAGCTTGATGAAAAAGATGTTATGGAAAGAATCGAATCAAATTACTTACAAACTGATGAATTTTCTGACATCAATAAAAATCAAAATGTTGTTTATACAAGCATTGCTCGTCCAACCTATTCTTTACATATTCACTCCATCGAAGACCGTTTTCCTAATGTTAAAAGCACAGCAATGATAGAAGAAAATCAAACCAATGAAATAGAAACTATATAATCCTTTTGTGCGAACAAGAAATTCATTTACTCCGTTCATTTCGTCTTCGGTTCGCTATGCTCACATTGGCTGATAAAGTATTAAAACCTCTTTGCGAATGAGAACTTCGTCTCACTTCGTTCGGTTGACTAAAGTCAACTTCGCTTCGCTCAGCTCACTGCGTTCGCAAAAAGGTTATTTTACTTTTTGAGCTGAGCGAAGCGAATGTGAGCATAGCGAACCGAAGCCGAAGTTCTGAGACGAAGTTCTTGTTCGAAAAAATTGATTTTTAATTTTTAAGGGATATATTACTTATTATCAATATATCACCATTTTAAAATGTCTAAATTTAGATTTTGTAGAAAATGCTTGGTTGGCGAATGTGATATTCGAGACAATACAGAAGCATCATCACCAAATAGCAACAATGCCATTAACCCAAAATTTTCAACTGAAGACTACTCTTTTACTTTTCCAGTGACAAAAAGTTCTGATGAAAAATTTTTTGTTATGCACATTCCACAAGATATTTTAGTCAATGATGTAGTTATTACAAATTCCAGTGAAAGTCCTCAATTAACTCGATCCAGCCAAGGAGGAACTCCTCAAAATAGACGCCGATCAGTAAAATTTAATCGTGAAGATTTTGAATCTTATGTAAGTGAAAAACATCCAAGTGTAATGCCATCTAGCCCCAGAAGCCGTGAAGGAAGTCGCATTGGTGGACGACCAAATAGTCGACGCAGTTCACTTTCTTATAAGGAATCACCGGTTAGTATTAAACCATCAACTACAGAGAGTAATAATGATGATTACTTTTAAACTAATTATTTGTTTATCTAGACTATAAAATAATATTATCTTGATATTATGAACCTTAGTCTGGAAAGTAAAAATGTGGATGAACTAAAAATAATGTTAAAAAAATATGATCTAGTCAGTGGAATAACATCATTAAGAAAGGATGATTTAATCAAAACAATTAGAGCAGTTAAAAATTACAAAGAAAATAAGCAAATAGACTATGATAGTTTTAATTTTAATGGGAAAATGATTCAGCTCAATGAAGAACAAAAGGCAATTGTTACTGCTGATTTAAATAAAAATATAAGAATCTTGAGTTGTGCTGGATCTGGGAAAACAACAACTATTATTTGTAGAATAAAATATCTTATTGATCAGGGTATTGATCCTGAAAGAATTATGGTAACCAGTTTTAATGTTGATGCTGCAGAAAGTATCAAGAATAAAATTATAGAATTGTTTGGGTTTATGCCTAAGGTTTGTGTGGGAACTATTGATTCTATCGCCTGTAGATATTATTATAGATATTTTAAACAACCTTATCATGTTGGGGTTTCTGAATACGCTAACTACTTTTTAAAATATCTTCAAACAGAAGGTAATTTAATTGGTAATTTATATCATTATGTATTTTTTGATGAATTCCAGGATGTAAATGAGATACAATTTAAAATTTTAAAATGTTTTTATGATTATGGAGCCTATGTAACAGTCATTGGTGATGATGCACAGTGTATTTATGCTTTCAGAGGATCAAATATTAAATACATTCTTAATTTAGAACAATATTTGAAAAATTTAACTACTTATAAAATGGTTAATAACTATAGATCTACCCCGGAAGTAATTAATTTTGCAAATCAGTCAATTAGTTTTAACACTGAACAAATACCAAAAGATATGATACCAAATAAAAAATCAATTGACTTTTTACCCACTATTAAATATTATGAAAATATCTATATACAAAATGATGATATTATTAAAACTATATTTGAATTTAACATTAAAAAACAAATCCCATTTGAAGAAATGGCAGTCTTATGTCGAGTGAATTATCCACTCAAATTATTAGAAGAAGCCATTGAAAAAGTTAATAAAAAAACAGATAATCAAATTAAATATGTGGCATTGATTAATGATGACAATAGTGATATAAAACCAAAAATGAAACCAAATCATATTTCACTGACAACCATTCATAAATCTAAAGGGCTTGAATGGAAGGTTGTTTTCTTGATTGATTGTGAAGATAGTAGATTTCCATCTGAAACAGATAAATTAAGTGTTCAAGAAGAAAGAAGACTTTTTTATGTAGCTATTACTCGGGCAAAGGAATATTTATATTTATTTTTTAATGGAGAAAAGAAAAATGGTAAAGAGAAACTTGCAAAATTAACTAGATTTATTCAAGAAATAGATAAGGATAAATATCATTTTGTTAATTATGATCAACGATTTTATTACTATGATGACTATCGATCTGTTAAATGGGTCAATGGAGTAACAGAAACCATAAAAATATTAAATGAAACTGATATTGCTAAAATTCGAGAGTATCAAATATTACCTGAAACTAATCCAACGATTAAAAAAATACATGATAAGTGTGAATTTAATAGTTATATTAATACCTATTATTTGCAACCAGATTTTGGTGAATTTATAGATAGATATGTTACAAGAACTATTGGTAAAAGAAATCCAGACTCTGGTGGATTAATTGATAATCCTACTGTAATTATAATTTCAGCCTGTCAATTTACAAATCAAGAACTGATAATTTATAAGAAATATGAAACAAATTTTAGAATTAATATGGGTAAGATTAATATAAATACACCAGATTGGAAATATTGTTCATTATTAAGTGAAAATGATTTGAATCTAGAATTTATAAAAAAAATAGAGAAGAATGATGAAAAAGCAATTAAGAGTATTATTCAAAAAATATTATTAACTGCCAAAAAATTTAATATTGATGTGAGTATTCTAGCCGGTTGTTTTTCTGTTAAAAATGAGGTACCTGAAAAGATCAAATTAAAGTTAATTGAATCATATAAAAAATATAATAGTCCGGATTATCAATCAGGCACGATATGCAATGATATTTATAATATTTCACTATGTGGAACTATTTTAGGTGGAAGAAGAAGACTATTATATAAAGATGTTTTTTCCAAATTTAGAGATGGTTATGATAATTTATTTGATGACATAGAAAAATATGTGAATGATCTAAATCCAGAATTTACTAATTTAATTTGTAAAAAAATGGTGAAATCTGATGAATATGATTTAATTGGAGAAATTGACCTTTTAGATATAGATAACCATAAAATTATTGATTTTAAATGCTCTCAAAGTGATAAATTTAAATTAGAATGGATTTTACAGCTTTTAGCTTATGCTGCAATGATTAAAAAGCATTATGATAACATAGTAATTAATTATATCGAAGTTTATAATCCATTGCAAGGTGAAATTTATACCATGGATATTTCTAATTGGGACAAGGCAGATGAATATTTATCTTATTTATATGAAATTCGAGTCAGACAGGTGACAAGAAATATTAAAATAGAAGATCAAGATATTGAGGCCAATTTCCCTATTTCTTATGACCATGAAAATGATAACAGTTTTAAATTACCAGATAAAATTACTAAGAAGATAGAAACTCACAGAGATGATGTGGATGATGACTATTTATTTATTGATAGTCAGATAACTCAGGAAGATCTAAAGGAAATAAAGACGGATGATATATATAATTTTAAATCTATATTTGGAGATAACTATAAATATTTTTATAATTGTATTAATCAACAAAAAGATAGATTTAGGAAATATAGTGACATAATCCAAAAGATAGATCAATATAATAATAAAAGATATATGGTTTTAGATACAGAAACAACGGGACTCCCAGAAAGACCAGGCTTTGGGACTTATTATCCATATGATAAGATAGACAAATATAAAGATGCTCGTATGATTCAATTATGTTGGGCCATTTATGATGATGGTGAATTAGAAAGTATTGAAAACTATCTTATTAGACCAAAAGGATTTAAGATTAATAATTCATTTATTCACGGTATTACTAATAAAATGGCGGCAAAAGGAAACAATATCAATGAAGTTTTAACAAAATTTAGCCAAGATTTGGGAAAAGTCAAATATATTGTTGCTCATAATATTAAATTTGATATACATATTATTTGTAGTGAACTTTATAGAAGTAAATTTTATCAAACTATAGAATTAGTTAATCATAAAGAAATGATATGTACGATGGAAAAAAGTATACCATTAAAAGTTGATGGTGTTTTAAAACCTCCCAAATTAATTAAATTATACAAATTTTTATTTGGGAAAGAATTCACAGGACAGCATAATGCAAAATATGATGTCTTGGCAACTGGTGAGGTTTTCAATGAATTAATTAAAAGAAATCTTATAAAAATATAGCGTTTATTTTTAATTATCTCCCCTAGGAAAAATTATTTTCATATTATAAATATATAATATAAGAATGTCTGAATGCGGAGATAGATGCTTACCCCATTGTAAACCAGTAAAACACAATCTTGATTGTCACTCTGACCCTTGCAAAGTCAAAAAGCCATGTCTAACTGTTGTTAGAAGAGGAAAACCAATCCCATGTGAAGATGAATGTAATGATCATCACAGTCATCATCATCACCATCATCATTCATCATCAAGCTCATCTGAATCATGCCATGATCACCATAGCTCATCCAGCTCATCTTCATCTTGCCACAGCAAAAATGAATGTGTTTGTGGTGAATGCCAACATTAAACAAAAAATAAACAAACTAGTTTATCAATATCATTGAATTTAATATAATCATTTGATTCAATATTTAATTTCTTTTTAATATCATCTGGTATTTTAATTAGACTTTTATCTTTTTGATCAATCCATGATTCATCTTTAATTTTATCAAGTAAAATCTTTTTAACATCATTATAAGAAACTTTTTTATTCTTAGGAATTTTAAATATCGATTGAATATTTTCATTGGATGATGATTTTAACTTATATTGTTTTTGTATTTCGACAATCTTATTTTGATCAATCTTTAAATCAATCATTTGATAATTATTTTCAGAATGTTGAACACCATTTTGAGGAGTTTCTTCTTTAGGATTTGTTTCATCCATTTCTAATTCTTCATCACTTTCTTCATCAATAATAATCACATTTTTATTTTTTGATTGTGCAGCAGTCTTTGCCTTTTTACCTCCTTTTGGTAAAGTGGATGTTGGCTTTTTAGGAGTTTTAGTTGTTTTTGGTTCAAGTTTAGAATTTTTATTTTCTTCTTTTTTATCTTTTGGTACTTCACCCCCTAAATCTTTAATTATTTCCTCCAATTTTTGAATCCGGTCCTTGTAATCTTGAACTTCATTATTGTAATTCTTTTTAAATTCGTTTACGATTGTCAGTAATAGTCTATTAGACTTTTGTTCTTTTGCACAATTTTCAACACAATTAATATTTACCTTACCTCCTTTAGAGATTAAAAAGTCCATGGTTCGATTACTTGTTTTGAATTTGGCAGCATTTTCCATACATTTTTGATCAGGCACTAATTTATGTTTATTAATTAATGCCTTAACATCTGCCAAATGTTGCCCATTACAAAGTTTTTCTAACTGTAACATTTCTGGATCAATGCAATCAAAATTATAAGGAGGATAAAAATCATTTGCCCAACAGTATTCTAATAGTGCCTTATCTAATTTGATATCAAATCTTTCAATTCCAGGAATTATTTGTTTATTTTTAATAGATAATTTTAAATCTTCATAACTTATTTTATATCCATGTTTAATTAAAATTTCTATTTTTTCAGGAGTACAATTACTGACACGCTCATCTTCTCTGTATCGCCAATAGTAGCGTGGATCTTTTTCCTTTTTCCTGGTTGATTCTATTAGTTTTTTAAAATGGATTTGTTTAATAGGCATTTTTGAGATTGCTAAGATAAAATCAATCGCTTCTAAGTTTGCAAGAGAACAAACAATTGATAGATGTTCATCTGTTAAAACCATACCTCGTCCAATCAAAGAATTAATCACTTGTTTATTATAAGGTAAGGCATAACATGCATTGGTCAGTAACTCATTACTTAAATTTCCTTCAAATTTATCTATTAATTGAGATGTAAAAGCAGAGAAAATTTCATTTTTGCAATTTACCATCACACTTAAATTTTCATCTGTTGATGCTATATGGTCAATGAATTGTGAAATAAATGATTGATTATTATCTTTCTCATGATCTAAATTGTTGAGTCTATTAACTATTTCTTGAATGTAACCAGGAGTATAATAAGTGAAATCTTTATATTCTTTTAAACTTTGATAACAAAGATCATATGCCGTATATTTAAGTAGATTTTTAAATTCACCTTCTTCTGGAAAGTATGATTTGAAAATAATTTTTAAAACTTCTTTAATTTTATTTCCATTTTCTGTTGAACAATTTTTTTTTGATTCATAATAGTAATATGGTTGCGTTTTCTCTAAAGTTATCATTTGAATAAAATTCTTACAATTATTATCATCAATACTACCATGCTTTTGGATAATTTGACAAATATCATTACATATGATTGGATCTTTATTATGACCATAATAATAACCACCAGACTTTGTATAATGACCACAATTTTGACCTAAATATTTTAAAATTCTTTCATTATGGTCATAAGTTTGATCATTATTATTCACTGGAGCATGGTTATTAGTGTCTTTAACTGCTTTCTTGATAGTAGATGGTTTAATACTCATAGATATATTGTTATATTAATGAGATATTCATAAATAAACATTATTTTTCAATTTTTAGCATATTATAAGCAATATTATCAATATCATTAAAGGAAATAAATTGACCTTCTTTGATGTTTAGATATTTACATAGTTCTTTATTGGGTTTTATCAAATCCTTTTTATCTTGATCAATTAGTTTATGGACATTAATATATGAAATTAAATATTTCCTGGTATCAACAATATTTACCTTTTGATTGTTTTTTATTTTAAAAAGTTTTGCTGCATTTTCATATAAAGGATATTTATCTCTCCCAATATTTTTCTTATTGTTAATAGTAATCTTTATAATCTGATATTTGCTTTCATTTTCAGAAATCTTTGTCGTTGGATCCTCTTTTGAAATTTTATTGCCATCCTCAATTTTCTCATGTTCTTCTTCTATTTCATGATGATCATTTTTCTTTTCTTTTTTAACGGATCTCTTTTTTTGATTAATTAAATCTCTGTGGTTCTTCATAATTTTATGATATTCTTTCATTATATCGTTATCTGGTTCTGGTTTTTTTATATTTTTAGGTTTTTTTATTTTATTTTTCTCTTTGTTAGCTTCTTTATCTGCGGAAATATCATCCATATGTGAAAGTAAAAAAGTTAAAGTTGAATTGCGAAGATGTTTGGAAATAACTTTTAGGCACTCATTATTAGGCTTAACACCATGAACTTCTACTAAGTATCGAATGTTTGTAATATTAGACCTATGGTCACATGCTTTTTCCAAACATTTAACATCTGGTTTAAGATCAGGATTACTTGCAAGCATTTTTTTTATATTGGGTACATTATTTGCCTTTCCACATTCTACTTCCAGACATTTTAATGTTGGTTTAATGTCTAAATTAGGATAAGGATAATATCCTAAAACTGCACATCGCTCAAGGAAGTCAGTTTTAAATTTAAAGTCAAATCTCTGAATATCATTTATAAAACAGCCATGCTCAAGGGCAAAGACAACATCGTCATAAGTAATTTTATAACCATTGTAAATCAATACATCAATTAGTTTTGCAACCTTAAAGGCATCAGTTGATTGTTTATCGGCATAATAATAATTAACTCTTTGATGCTGTAGTAATGCATTAAAACATTCTTGATTTGGAACTATCTTGTAATGTAAAATTTTATTGATCAAGTCAAGATTTAATCTGGAACATGCAGTCGCCAAACAACTTACATCTGGAGTTATTTTTTCTATAAATTTTGAGGCAATGTCAAAGTTTGAGAATGCAATTGCATTTTTTATAGCGGTCATACTAATTTCTACTTTCTGATCTAAGAATTTTTGAATCAAATTTGATGAATGTGGAATTGTACATGCATCTTCTAAACACTCCTTGGTTGCAACACATTTATTTAACAAATAATATATGAGTGGAACATGTCTTGATTTAACTGCTTCATGTAATATTTTTGAATCTAATTTCCCTTTATTTTTTTTATTAATTATATCAAACATGGCAACTGCATCATAGGGACTATTACCTGTAGTTGTAACTGTATTTTTTAATAATTGTATCAAATTAATTATATTACTTTTAGAAATATCAAGTACACTTAGCATTTCTTTAATACATGGCTCATGAATATCTTTTCTTCCGTAACAAGGGTGTGAATAATAGTAATGAGTCTTTTGTTGAATATATTCCAAGTATTTTGAAAAAAAATCATTACTTATCTGCCCACCATTTTTAACAAAAGCAGTTGTACGAACAGACAAATTATTACAGGATGTATGAGTAAATGTACAATAAAGATTAAATATTTGAGATATACTATCTAATGAATCCATAAATAAATTATATTAGTAATATTCCTTTATAATATTATAAATTAATCAATTTTTTCCGATATGATAATAGATAAAAATTGGAAAAATTGTAGATTGTCTAAGATGCAAATGTCACAACTTCACGAATACAATTATGATTTGTTAAAACCATCACAAGTCTATCAATACCAATACCACAACCACCAGTTGGTGGAAGCCCGTATTTCAAAGCATCGATATAGTCCTCGTCTGGAAGAGGCACTTCATCATCACCTAAACCTTTATCTTTTTGTTGAACACGGAAAGCATTGGCCTGAACTACATGATTATTAAGTTCTGTAAAAGCATTAGATAGTTCCATTTGAGAAGCAAATAGCTCAAATCTTTCTGATAATTTATTATTATCACGATGATATTTAGCCAATGGCGACATAACCATGGGATGGTTAATTAGGAAAGTTGGATTAATACATTGCGATTCTAAGAAATGTCCAATGAGCTTATCGAGTAATCTGGGAATAGTCACAGGTTCTCCACAAACAACTTTATGTTCTTTACAAAGATCAATTAAAAAATCTCTAAATTGGTCAGAAGTATAATCATCAAAACTAAATTGCTTTCCAGTACATTTTTCTAGCTCTGGAATAATATCAATTCTCTTAAATGGAGGAGTAAAATCTAACTCTTGATTATTAAAAGTTAATTTATAAGAACCAGTAATATATTTAACAAGACTAGATAAAAGGTCTTCTACCATATTCATAAGATCATGATAATCAATGTAGGCCATATAAAACTCGATTGATGTAAATTCTGGAAGGTGAGATCGGTCAATTGACTCATTACGGAATTGCTTTCCAATTTCATAAACCCTATCTAAACCACCAACAACTAGCTGTTTTAGATAAAGTTCTGTAGCAATTCTCATATACATGTTGGTTTTCATATCATTATGATAAGTTGTAAATGGTTTGGCCGCGGCACCACCAAACTTTGTGTTTAAAATTGGGGTTTCAACTTCAGTAAAATCTTTTTCGTCCAAGTAACGACGAATATAACTGATAATTTTACTTCTTGTTTTGATAGTTTGAACAACAGGTGGATTCGCAATCATATCCAGATGACGATTTTTCATTCGAGTATCAAAATCAGTTAAACCAAAATGTTGCTTTGGAAGATATTTGTAACAAGGGGTAAGTAAAACTATTTGTGTGGGATAGATACTTAATTCACCTTTAATTGACTTACCAACAAACCCATGAACACCTACAATATCACCACGATGAATCCTACTATTAATTTTAGTAAATTCTTCTTGAGTACCATCAAATTCTCTCACATCTGCTAAATATTGTAATTGAAAACCGTTTGACTGAACTGTATAAAAAGCTAGTTTCTTACCACTAAGCCTCTTTTCTAATACTCGACCAGCAATGGATTCTTTAATATCGTTATGACGACTACCTTTTTCAACTTCATTATATTTTTTTATATATTCTTCAAAAGTAATTGTAGTTTGAAACTTGTGTGGATAAGGATTAAAATCAGATTCTTTGGCAAATTCTTCTAAACGAGTTTTTTCAAAAAGAAGTTCCTCTGATTCAACCTGTTGAGATGTGGTATCTTTTTGTGTTTGAGTCGCCATCTTTTTTCAATAGTTTTTTTCATTAGAGTTCTGTTATAAATCAATTAAAATTCAATTTTTTAGGAAGAGACTACAAAAAATAAAAAAATTGAATATATTTAATAAAAGATAACTTTTCAACTGTAAAATAAACTACCTATGTCTCATTTTTTAGTAGATTTGTTTACTACCCTTAATAGTCAAAATACAGTTAGAACATCTGGATTTTTATTAGGATTTATCCATGCGATTAAATTTAATAAACAAACCCTTGATCATCCACTGGTAACAGTATGGAATGCCTCTTGGGAAGGTGTTATTACAACCATTGGTGCATCCATTGTTGGATCATTTTTACCACCAAATATGAGATTTTTCATTCCTTTAATTACAGTTGTGGCATGTATTCATTATAAAATTAGTGATTTAAAAAAGAATAAAAAGAAAAGATCATCTATAAATATTCCTTCAAAAGCAATTGTTAATGACTGTTCTCATGTGACAATTGATACTGTGAGTTATAAAACCATTGTGGGAATTGATGATGAAGAAACTGATGATAAAGAAGATTAATTTTTTTTATTCATAAACAATAATTCTATCTTCAATATCTGCACGACACATGTGACAATTTGATAATTTGAATGCACAACCAATGCAACACATATGACAACAAGGTGAGATGATAATAGATGGTTTGTAAGTATAGCAAATATTACAAACTTTATCTTTTTTACCTGCAAGTTCATTATCGTATTTCATTAAAGAAATTTGATCAAAATTTTCTATTGAAATATGAGGATAAACTGAACGAAGATTGTAAATGAGTCTATAACCTCTTTCATCTTCAATATAAAGCATATCAACATCTCCAAATTTAGATTTAAGAATATATCCCAGTGCTTTAGGTTGATAATCTGCTGCTTCTAAAATGGCCTCACGGGTTCCAATGCGTTCAACAATCATCGATTTAGTTGCATATTTTGAATCCAATATATATTTAACGGCATCTGGTTGATATCTACATGCAATAGTGAATGCAGGTTCAGAATATGACAACAAATCATTTAAATTGACCGGAGAATCGATTGCAATTTTCATCGATTCAGAATTATATGTGGCTGCTATTTGTAAGAAATTCATTTTTTTATATGTAGTGTGAAGTAATTTCCATGAAATATTTGATTTTAATAAATATTTTAGAGCACTAGGTTGATATCTTGCTGCCATAGTTAAACATGATCCATAATCCATATGTGAATGCGATAACATATTTTCTTCATATTCTTTATGTTTTAGTAAAAATTTAATAGCCTCTCCATTATACTTCGCAGCAAAAAGATAGCAATTAAATCCCTTTTTATTAACTTCTACTAAATTATCTTTTGTGATAAGATTATATTTAAGTAAAAATTTTAAAAATCTAAGATCATATTTAATAGAATAGAATATAATATTATCACCTTTATGGTCTTTTTTATCTATAATTTCATTACTATCTATGTATTTAAACAATAATTTATAGGGGATAGATTTAGAATTTTCTTTCAATAAAATCATGATAGGAGTTTCACCTTTATTATTTTGAATCATTAATAATTCTTTAACATTATAGTTTGATTTTAATATTTCTCTTGTTGATTTTATATTTTCAAGACATGCGTAATGTAAACATGTGTTTCCTAATTTATCTTGTTGTTGTAGTAATTGGTCTGAACATAAAGTTTCCGCATTCAATAGATTAGCCATACTTTCTTCATTTTTAATATAATAATGTGAACAATTTTTACCAAAATTATTTGGTATCTCCATCATTTTTTTATCACATTTTCCAGAAGAAAGTAGATATTGATTAATTTCTGGATAATTGTAAGCAAATAACATTAAAGGATCATTATCAACATCTGTTATATATTTCAATTCATCATCCCAGAAATTTGATTCAATGATGGTTTTAATAACGGAAACACTTTTTGATACTGATTGAATAACAACATTATGACCATATTTATCTTGTTGTAGTAATAAATCTTTGGTCATAAATTTGGATTTAAATATAATTTTAAAAATTTCAAAATCTTTTGATGCAGCAATCATTAATAAATTCTTATCATCATAATTTTTTTCAAATGTTGGAGTTAAGTCAAAATTACTGTTTAAAATCAAATCAATGTGATTGTAATTAGATGACAAGATGGCATAGACAAGTGGTGTAAAACCAACCTTGTCAATAACATTAATTAAATCCGCATTACAACTTTTAGATTTTATTATACTTTCTAATGCCCATCCCTTTAAAGGATCAATGCATAATGATGCTAAAATATTTGTGTTATCAGAATCATCAAACAATAAGTCGGCCTTACACATATCAGAATTAATAAAATTATTTAGTTGCGATGCATAATGATTTGAATAACATAGTTTAAGTAAAAGATCGTTTCCATATTTATCTTTAATTTTTAACAGTTCATGACTACAGTATTTTGACTCAAGTATAATATCAATTAAAAAAGGATTTAATAATAAAAATGTTGCTCCTTCTGAATTTTGCTTTATAAATAACTCATTTGAAAATTTATCACAATTAATATATTTAGACACTTTTTGTAAATGATCATTAATGAGATCATGGTTTTGATTTAAATTACCAACCATCATATTATTTAATGTGTAGATAGCCATATTATGCAAACATGTATTACCATTTTTATCTGAACATAGTAAATCGTCTTTTGTTAGGTAAGGCAATGATAAAATTTCCTCAATTAAAATATCACCAAGACTAAATAGGTTTAGCAAAATGCTTTTATCATCTTCATATTCATGTGATAACATGTTTATCGAACATTTATGTGTTCTTAATAAAATTATAAATAAATAATAAAGATTATCCTCTATATAATAATTAAGTACATTTTTACCTGAATTATTTTTAAGATGCACTATTTTTTCTAAATATCCATAATCATTAATCATATTAATCATATCTGGGTCTTTAGTATAATATAAAATTGTTTGTCCCTCATAATCTAAATTGCAAAATATTTCTTCTGTCAAGTGGTTAGAATCCAATATTTTTTTTAATAAATCGATGTCATTATTCTTTGCTGCAAAGTTTAAACAATTTCTTCCATGTAGATCCTTTATTTCTAGAATAGTTGAATCACAAATATCAAGATCTAAAATTATATTTATGAGTTGGCTAGTTAATTTACGTCTGTTCATAATTATTTTAAAACTATCACATAAGATTTCTTTATTACAATATTTGTGAGTTAATACATATTTTGCAATATCTGAATTACTAATCATCGCATAATATATATTAGGTATATAGTTGGAATCATATGATGTAAACATGGATTCTTCGAAAAGAGGATTGTCACAAATTATTTTAATCATTTCTAAATCTTTACTTTGACATGCATAAACAAAACAATTTTCACCTAAACAATTCTTATCAAAAAAGTTATCATTGTTGAAATATTTTGATTCAGTTATTAATTTAACACAATTATAATTTGTTCTACATGCTAAGAGAAATGGACTTTCATATGAATTATTTTTATGACCAATAATATATTGATCTATATATGGTGAATTAATAATTAATTCCAATGCCTCAAACAAATCAGCTGAAAATTGATTTTTAAGTAATAGAGTGAGTACATTATCATTATTATTATTAGTTTGACTTATCATCTCAAAATTGATAATATTAGGAAGATCAAAAATTTTTTTAATCAATTTTGGGTTGTATATACTCACTTCCATCAAAAAGTTATTCTGATATTCATCAACATCTCCAATCATTGTGCTATCTAAATTAACTTTATTGAATACATAATCAAAAATAGTATTATAACCATTAAAATAATTATATGCAAACGATCTCAAAACTTTATCATTTAAAAAATTTTTAATCATTGATTTATTATTTTGAATATATTCGATTGCAACATCATAATTAAATGTGCAAATATACCAAAAAATATTATAATTATTTTCATCTGTTTCAGACAACAAATCAACATCTGAAAAAAGACCTTTATTATATAAATCTTTTATATAGCCATTTTCATTTGGACAATATTCAGACATTATCATCAAAAGATTTCTGCTAAAATTCTTAAATCTTAATTTCAAAAAATCATCATTCCATAGATATGAATGATAAATATTGTGAAATATACTGATATTTGATAATGCAGAATAAAACAATAGATTAATATCACTTGAATCGGTTTCTAAAACTTGCTCCCGAGTTAAAATTTTGCCGTCAATTAATTTTTTTATTATATTGCTGCTATGATGAGCAATTTCAACCAAAATATTAATATCATTAAAAATTACATCTAATTTATTTAGATGATCACTTTCAATCAATTTTATGAATAGATCCTCATTTTTACAAAGTTCTAAAAACAAATTAGTATAAACACCTGATTTATATTTTATCTTATCTTTAAAAAGAGTTTCATTCATAAATTTAGATGAAAGTATTTGTTTGAATATATCATGATTAATTTTTAAAGATAATAACAATATATTACCAAAATATTTATGAGTTTTAGAAACTATATCTTGATTACAGAACTCTGATTCAAGTAAGTAACTAAACTTATTTGGTGTATAAACAAGACTATAAAACAAACATGATGTATTTTCATGATCAGTCATTTCCATCAAATTATTTTCTGCAGAATTTTTTGACAAAATCAATTCAACTAATTCTTCATCATATGCACATGCCAATAATAATATGTTATATTTAGATGTTGAATAATTAATTTTACTAATATCAACGTTTTCAATGATATATTTCATTGTTTGTTTATTTTTTATGGCATAGTTAATTAAGACATTGGAATTAAAATATAATTCCCCTAAATTTTCAACAGTTAGATAATCTTTAATTACTTGTAGATCAATAAAATCAGGATTACAAACAGCATGAAATAATGGTGAATATCCATGCTTATCTTTTTGTATCATTAGTTCGGGTGAATAGAATGCAGAATTTAGTAAATATTTAACTGCACGAGGCTCATACTTACATGCAATCATTAGATAAATCCACATAAATTTTTGCATTGGATCAAATGTCCATTTATTTTCGAACATGTTATTCATCATAACTTGAATAGCATCCGATGAAAATTTTAAATATACCTTAAAATGATGATCTAGATCATGCTCTTCAATTATATTTTCATTTATAATATATAAAACATCTTCAAACAAAGTATTAATTTGGGTGTGTATTAGATCTATATCATCTTCTTGATTATCACTGTTAACAAAATCATTATCATTTGCCCATAAATCGTGATCAAATTGGCTATATTGCACATAAGGGTTATTAGGTGTTTTTATTTTGGGGAGTTCTAATTGATAACTATTTGCAAAACTTGTATCTAAATTATCTGTAAAAAATTTAAAAGTATCATCATCTAATATTGTGTCCCTTCTGTATTTTCTATCAATATTTTCAAGCGTAGACATTCCCTTAAATATAGACAAGATTTAATTTTTAATTCAATAAACATAAAAATTGATATAAATTTATATTGCCTATTATTTATTATTAATTTAAATAAATGGCGAATATTAACAGCTTGATTACCCAAAACTTGAAAAGTGCATATCTTGATGCCTATGGACTCCAAGAAGGATCGGAATTAATTAAGTTAATTAATTTTGGTGGTAAACAAAATATTGATTATACATTAAGATCGCTCATAGGAATACAAAAAATTCTTAAAAAAAATAAAATTGATGATACAATAAATGATATATATGGTAAAATAACAAGTAAAATAAATAAGGAATACTTTAATATTAATCTTGTTAATAATTACATTAATATTTCCATTAATAATAATCATATTGTAGACCAAATTAAAAATTTATTAAATTTGGGAATTCAAAATAAACCTCTGTTAGAACAAACTAAATGTAAAAAAAAGATTTTGGTAGATTTTTCATCACCAAATATTGCCAAGGATATGCATGTTGGACATCTTCGATCAACTATTATCGGAGATTCTATTTGCAGACTTTTCGAACTTCAAGGGCATGAAGTACTTAGAATTAATCATATTGGGGATTTTGGTTTACAATTTGGTATGATTATTGAACATCTCTTACAAAAATGTCCTGATTATGATCAAAAAAGTTTAACTATTGAAAATCTACAAACTTTTTATGCCGAATCCAAAAAAAGATTTGATACTGATGAAGGTTTCAAAAAGAATGCATATCATAATGTTGTACGACTCCAATCTGGAGAACCGGAAATAGTTAAAGCATGGAACTATATTAAAGATGTATCTCGCCAGGCATATAATCAAATTTATGGCAAACTTGAAATTAAATTAACTGAAGTTGGTGAATCTTTTTATCAAAATTTAATCCCTTCAACAATTCAAGAATTAAAGGAACAAAATCTCTTACAAGAAGATAATGGTCGAATGATTATCAAAGTTGAAGGACATGAAATGCCTCTAACAGTTATCAAATCAGATGGTGGATTTACTTATGATACAACCGATTTAGCAGCTATTCGTTATAGAATGGTTGATTTAAATGTTGATTTGGCAGTTTATGTTGTGGATAATGGACAATCTGAACATTTTGAGATGATTTTTAAAACAGCTAAAAAAATGGGATGGATTAAAGAAAATCAAATGGCTCAACATGTTGGGTTTGGAGTAATTTTAGGAGAAGATGGTAAGAAATTTAAGTCTCGATCTGGTGATACTGTTAAACTTGATGAACTATTAAATGAATCACTAGAAAATGCAGAGAAAATATTAAATGAACATCGTCCAGTTCAAGATAATATAAATAAGCAACATATAATTAAAAATGTGGCATTTAGTTCAATTAAATATGCAGATCTTGCGTCTGTTAGAACTAATGATTATAAATTTTCTTTCAATAAAATGTTATCTTTAAAAGGCAATACTGGTGCATATCAATTGTATGAATATGTTCGTATTTGCGGAATTTTAAGAAATGTTACAACACTTGATAAAGTTATTGAATCAATAAATCTGTTTGATATCAAAGAACCAGAAGAAATTAATCTTTGTAAAAAAATATTGTTATTACCTGAAATTATAGACACAGTTAACCATTCATTAATGTTTCATACACTCTGCTCTTATCTTTATGATTTAAGTATTAGTTTCAGCAGTTTCCACACGAAATGTAGGTGTTTACAGTATGAAAATAAAAAATTAATTAGTGTTGATAATAATAGAATATTAATCTGTATGATTACTAAACTTGTGTTTGAAAATTGCTTTCAAATACTTGGAATGAAAACATTAGAAAGAATGTAAATAAATAAATTAGAGATCATCTAAATCTAAAGAGCTTGATGAACTATTTATTTCATCATCCGAATCATCATCACTTTCTGGAAATTCTAGTTTTCTTGATTCTAAAACAGTATTGGTATTTTTTTTATTTTTTGGTCCAACCTCAATTTCCGAATCGGAATTAATAAATGGATCTTCATGCTCATCACTTTCTTCGGGTAGTTGATAGGTTTGATCTTCTTTTTCTTGTTGAACCTCAAAATTTATTTTCCCTTGAGATTTTAATGTACTTGCTTCTCGGTTATTATATTTATAAACAATATAACAACAATCTTCTCTACCATTTTCATCTGCATTACAAAGAACAATATCTCCAGGATTCATCCATACTCGTTTGAAAAATTTTCCAGGTATAACTGCACTTCTTTCTTTATCATCTGAACACATTACGATTAAACGTTGACCTCCCACTTTTTTCTTAATACAGGCATAAAATTGTTGATCGCCAGCATATTCAATCTTGGAATCATCTTGAATAGTAACAGGTTTATTTTTTTTCCCTTTATGACGTTTCCCACCAGTTAGATTTTTAGGCATTTTCTATAATTAATATTAATATAATAGTTATAAGTATATTAATACATCTAATAAAATTTGTTTTTCAATTTTTTTAATTAAACAAGAACACCATTTTGAGTAAAATAGTTTCCTGTTTGATTATCAATTGTACATCTTCTTTCTTTTCCACAGATTCTATTTTCATAGTCGGCTCTGGCTTCTTCATCTTGTAACATAGGTTTATGATAAACCTGGGCTAATTTGGCACAATATCTATCAGAAATTGCTAGTCCACTAGTGGAAAAGTTTTCTCTCCATGAAAACGTTACAACCAAAAGGATAATGACAGCTATACCTATAATTATCGGTAAATTTTTCATTTATATCTATATATAATATAAAAATAAAAAAAAAGTTTATTATTTTAGAGATTCTATAAAATGATCTATTTGGTTGATTCTTCAGATGGTTCTTTAGTTGTCTGATTTTCTTTTAAATTTCCATTCTCATCGATAAATCTTGTAAATCTTTTTAAGATATTCATATGATTCTTTTGATTATATTCCATTGAATTTTTAGCTTTTTCCTTCCTACTTTCTTTTGATTCAAAGATGTGGGCAACCCCAGTTTCTTTATCTTCCAGCATGATAGAAAGGAGACCTGTTAAAATTGAATGTATATTCCACATCGGACTCCATTCATCATCGTGATAACCCGTATTAGAGAGACAAACTTTTTTATTAATATTAAACCTTCCACTAGGTGTTAAAAGCATAAAATCTGGTGCCTTGATAGGGTATTCAGGGTTGTGAATAATTGTTCCAATATAGTAACCACCAGCGTAATCACTAAATTCAGGACCCTTAATTAAAAAATACCACTTTAAGATATCATTTTCATCAGGTGCAACATCAATAAATTTATGAGGATCTTTTTTCAATAACTTAATTTCACCAAGTAATCTTTTTCTACACATTGGTGTTGCCGCCATCTTAATTATAGAATAATATAATTAATAATATTTAGAAGAAATACACCATATTTAGTTTATTATTCAATTTTTTTTAACCAGTCTGAATCTAATATTTCGTCTATAGAAATTCTATTAGATTCATTAAATATTAACATTTTCTTAAGTAAATCTATTAATTCTTCACTATATTTATTACACAATGACTTTTTTAGATGATTAAGGTTTATATGTTTAAATATATTTTTTCTATAAAGATTTCTTGATGAATTGAGTAATATAATATCATTTTTATAAGGGAATTTCCTTAAAATCATATAATACAATATAACACCTATTTGCCATACATCTGATTTTTTTGAATAAATATTCAAATCATGGCTTTCTGGTGCAATATATTGTTTGGTTCCAAATATACGATCAGCCACATAACCATCTTTATCAGGACAAATAATTGATAAATCATAATCAATAATTTTAATTTCATGGTTATCATTTATTAAAATATTTTCCAATTTTAGGTCACAATGTATAATGTTTAATGAATGAAGATATTTAACACCATAAACAATCTTATTGAAAATTTTTTTAATAATATTTTCCGATAAAAATTCATTATATTTTAAAAATTCACTTAAATTATTACCTTCAAAGTAAGGATAAATATAATAACAATAATTATCATAATTTCCACTGTCTATTTGTTTAATTATGTATTCATTATCTGTTTCATTAATTAAAGTTAAAATTTTTGTTATAAATTTATTTGTATATTTACAATCCTCTATTTTAAAAATGAATTTTTCATGATTTTCTGATTTGACTATAAAAATTCCTTTCCCTTGTTTGTGCTTAATTGGAACTAGAACCTTATATTTATTTTTTAAAACATAATCATTCAATAAATCATCATTTAAAGTATATTCACATTTAACTTTACAAGAATTTTCACTAAATGATTTTATATCTACACTATTTGTTTTAATTAAATTCAATTGACAATTATTATTATATGATAAAATATTAGATTCACCTTTAATTTTTTTTAATAAAGAAGCCATTGATATAATTTATAATGTTATTTTTTTTAAATAGTTATTTTTTTATAAATTAAAAATACACAATGCTTTTTTATTTTATTAGTAATCTCTATATCATCCATACGACATTCTTTCATACATGGAGTTTGTAAATCATCAAAAATAAACCATTTATCATCGTTTGTTTTTATTAAGGTGTAATAATGACCGGATTTATACGATTCACCCTGATGACAAATTGCAGCATGAAAATACCATTCATTATAAGTCAGAGTAATCTTTTTCTGAATTATTACATCTGTGTTAATTCTTTCTCCTAAATTATTAAAACGATTAATTGATAAAGGTAAAAGTAATGGAGAATTAATTATATTATAAACACCTAAATTTGTTTGTTCGTTATTTTGGTAAATATTATCATTGAGCCAACTCATTAGCATATTCTTTACAGCTATATTACTCACATCTTCAGGTAAAAATAATGGTATGAATGGAATTGTTTCAATATTCGGATTTTTATTTATTTCTTCATTCATCTCTGTAATTATTTTTTTTTCTAACTTTATTTGCTCATTTTCAAATAATGATGCAATAAATATGAAAAATTCATTAACATCCTGTTGATTATAAAATTCATTTATATTATTATTTCTCCATCCAATTTGAAAGCATAATGTCCTTAACATTTCTACATCATCCATCAAAACAGATTTACAATTTCTTATTGGGTTAACAAATTTTTCTCTTATAAATTCCTGCAAATATATTATTAGTGCATCTTTTACATCTGTACTCAACATTTTACTTATTGCTGTATTTTGGAAGAATAGTGCAACTAATAATGAATCGATGTAACAAGTATTACCAGCATTCTCTACTATAAACGATTCTATATCCATTATAATATGAATTATAATAAAAATTAGCATAATAAACAAATTATATTTCAATATTATTTAATTCATGAATTGTTGTATATTCTGAGGCATTGGGTCAATATCGATTTTATAATAATCCTGAATATCATATAAGGCACGTTCATCATTTCTTGTAACTAAATTGATAGCAACTCCTTTACGACCAAATCTACCACTTCTACCAATACGATGAAGATAACAGTCTTTATTTCTTGGAATGTCATAATTAACAACAACTGAAATTTGTTGAATATCTATACCTCTTGATAACAAATCAGTTGAAATTAATATTCGAGTTGCACCATTTCTAAATTCTTTCATAATAACATTTCTTTCATAAACATTCATGTTACTATGAATCAACGAAACTGTAAACTGCTTATTTTCTAATTCTGCTTTCAAATCTTGCCCCCTTCGAATTGAATTCACATAAATTATGGTTTGGCTAACAGATATTTGTTCATATAAATCACAAAGTGTTTCGAATTTCCATAATTCTTTTTCCGTTTTAATATAAAATTGTCTAATTCCTTCTAATGTTAAATTTTCTCTTTCAATTAATATTCTTTCTGGATCTCTCATAAATTTTTCTGTTATTCGCAGCATACCGTTTGGCATTGTGGCAGAGAATAAACATATTTGAGTTGTTTGAGGAATCTGCAGAATAATATTTTTTAACTGATCCAGAAAACTAGTTGAAAGCATTTCATCTGCCTCATCTATAACCAAAAGTTTTAGAAATCTAGTTGAAACAAACCTTCTTTTAATTAAATCTAAAATTCTACCAGGAGTACAAATTACTATTATGGGCTTTTTCTCATCTAAATCTTTCCTGGTTTGTCTAATATCTTGACCACCCATACATAATACAATTTTAATTTTTGTATAATATGCTAAATTTGATATAACATCAAAAATTTGTTGGGCTAATTCTCTGGTATGTGCCACAATAATACCCTGACATCCAATTACTTCTTCATTAATCAATTGAAGCATTCCAATTGTAAAGGCACCTGTTTTACCAGTTCCCGATTGAGATTGTGCAATCAAATCTTTCCCTTTCATAATTAGAGGAATTGATTTACTTTGGATAAGTGATGGTTTCTCAAATCCATAGCTATATATACCTCTAAGTAAATTTTCTTTTAAATTCATGTCATCAAAATTATTGATGATCTCAAGTTGATCTTCTTTATGTTCTAAATTTTCATCCATCTTATATAAACATAAAAAAATTGAGATTTA